>Ga0209417_1001978_pt1 | contig 34467 bp, 42 predicted proteins | sample RifGroF2_FD_184002 | JGI IMG/M metagenome (GOLD analysis project Ga0209417, IMG submission 184002) | Groundwater microbial communities from Rifle, Colorado, USA - Groundwater F2 (SPAdes) (version 2) | ecosystem: Environmental > Aquatic > Deep subsurface > Groundwater | place: Rifle, Colorado... | reverse complement strand
CATCAAAGAAATTCTCGATGGTGCTGATATGGTATTCATCACGGCTGGTATGGGTGGCGGTACGGGTACGGGTGCGGCGCCTGTCATTGCGCAGATTGCTAAAGATTTAGGTATTTTAACGGTTGCTGTTGTCACAAAACCCTTCTCATTTGAAGGTCGACGCCGCATGGAAGTCGCTGATCGGGGTATTCGTGAATTAAGCGATTATGTCGACTCACTCATCACTATTCCTAATGATAAGTTACTCGCTGTGTTGGGGAAAAACATTACGCTTCTAGATGCCTTTAAAGCCGCCAATAATGTCTTGCTCGGCGCAGTACAAGGCATCGCCGAATTGATTACAAAACCGGGATTAATCAACGTCGATTTTGCTGACGTGCGCACAGTTATGCGCGAAATGGGCATGGCGATGATGGGAACCGGTGTTGCCATCGGCGAAGACCGCGCTCGAAAAGCCGCCGAAGCGGCTATTTCAAGCCCCTTATTGGAAGACGTGAATTTCTCCGGCGCCAAAGGCGTATTAGTCAACATCACCGCAGGGCTCGACATGTCCATCGGTGAATTTGAGGAAGTGGGAGAAGTCATTAAAAATATCAGCTCTGAAGAAGCGACCGTTGTTGTGGGCACCGTCATCGATCCCACCATGACCGATGAAATGCGAGTGACTATAGTCGTCACGGGGCTGAATGGTAAAAAAACAACAGGGGCTGCACGTTCAACTTATGAACCAATCGGCAGAACGGAAGCTGTTTCGGCCGATGATTTCAAACAGCTGGAAAAACCAACAATCATGCGCAAACGAAATATTCCTTTGAAACCACTCGATAACATTGACGAGCAAGATATGGATTACTTAGATATTCCCGCTTTCCTACGTCGCAAAGAAGAACAGGAATAATTATTCACTGCGATCGTGACGATACAAGAACGTTCAGACGTTGGATGATTTTTCGTCAAAAAGCGCCAAAACAAGAGCGTTCCTTAGAACGTATTAAACAAGTTACGAACAGGAATAACTTGAAAAATGGCAATTAACGACTATATTTAGAATAAATACAGCGCTATTAAATCGGAGTGAAAATGAAAAATGATTGGCCAACACAAGATTTTGACATGAAATTGGCAGCAACAATCATTCAAAAACACATTGAATTGAATGATGGTGAACCCTTAGTCTTAGTTGATGAATTATTCGAGCACATTCATGACACGAAAAACAATATGCCAGCATGGATTTCCGACTTAACGGATTCCTTTATGGTTCGTTATGGACATAGTAAAGGTCGAGAAATCGCAAGCCGGGTATTAACCAAATGTTTTCTAGCCGGACAAACTATTCACTAAAGATTCTGGCTCGGACGCCTAAACCTAAATTCAATTGAACAAAGATCGGCAATTCCCGCATTAAAAATCACACCTCATGCGGCCGTAATTGTCTCGCTACTTTATTCAAAACCCCGTTCACAAATTTAAACCCATCCGTTGATCCAAAAATTTTTGCGAGCTCAAGCGCTTCATTTAAAATAATACGAAAAGGAATTTCAGGTCGATATACAAATTCATAGGTTGCCAAACGCAACACGCATAATTCCACAGGGTCCAACGACTCCATAGAGCGATCTAAAAAAGGCTTAAAGCATTGATCTAACTGATCAATATGCGATTCAACACCGCGAATTAAATCAGAAAAATAATCAAGATCCGTTTCGTGTAAATTTTCTTTCGATAAAAATTGCGCCTCAATTTCAGCCATCGGCGACTGGGCAATCAGCCATTGATAAAGCGCCTGGACAGCCAATTTTCGCGCTTTTCTTCGTGCTGCTGGTTTCATATAAAATCTCTATTGGTTAAATTCATAAGTCACTATTCATCGCGATCGCGATGATACAGGAACGTTCAGATTTTGGATGATTTTTGACGAAAAAGCGCCAAAATATGAGCGTTCCTTTAAAGAGCACTAAATAGTTAAAATTCATAAACGGGAAATCGCCGACACAAAGCAAGCACTTCTTGCTTAATACGCTCTGCACAAGTTTCATCTTCTACGTGATTCAATATATCAGCCATCCAACGCGCAATTTGACGACATTCAGATTCTGCAAATCCTCTGGTTGTGATCGCTGGCGTACCAATGCGCAAACCACTCGTTACAAAAGGCGAACGCGGCTCATTGGGAACAGTGTTTTTATTGGCTGTCATATAAGCCTTTGCCAAGACAGATTCCGCTTCTTTACCGGTTATGTTTTTATCGATTAAATCAATGAGAAACAGATGATTGTCGGTGCCGCCAGAAACGATTTTATACCCTTGCTCAATCATTTCCTTTGCCATCGCTTGCGCATTATGAATCACTTGCTGTTGATAAATTTTAAAATCGTCTTGCATCGCTTCTTTTAAAGCAACCGCCTTTGCTGCGATGATGTGTTCTAACGGTCCGCCTTGGAGGCCAGGAAACACCGCCGCATTCAATTTTTTCTCAATATCCGGATTGGCTTTAGCTAAGATCAACCCGCCGCGAGGACCCCTGAGCGTTTTGTGCGTTGTTGTTGTCGTCACATCGGCGATTTGCACAGGAGATGGATAAAGCCCTGCAGCAACGAGCCCCGCCACGTGAGCCATATCAACCACTAAATAAGCCCCCACTCGATCCGCGATTTCTCTAAATCGCTGCCAATCCATCATGCGCGAATAAGCAGAAAAACCGGCCACAATCATTTTAGGATGGTGTTCTTTCGCCAGCTGTTCGACTTGATCATAATCAATCAATCCTGTTTCCGTATTCACGCCATACTGAATCGCCCGATACATTTTCCCGGAAAAACTCACGGAAGCCCCATGCGTTAAATGGCCACCATGCGCTAAATTCATCCCTAATAAAACATCACCCGGCTCGAGCAACGCCATATAAACGGCTGCGTTTGCCTGAGAACCGGAATGGGGTTGCACATTGGCATAATCCGCATGAAATAACGTTTTTGCGCGATCGATTGCTAATTGTTCAACTTGATCAACATATTCACACCCCCCATAATAACGTTTGGAGGGATATCCTTCGGCATATTTATTCGTCAGCACAGAACCTTGCGCCTCAAGAACGCGTGGGCTCACATAATTTTCTGAAGCAATGAGCTCAATATGGTCTTCTTGACGCATCCGCTCTTTTTCGATGGCCTGCCACAATGGGGCATCAAATGTTTTAATAGACATCTCACGTTTAAACATGGCTATTTCCTACTGAAATTAATTCGAACCGATTGTAACAGCAATTAAACAGAACGAAAACAGGTCATTCCAGGTTACCTATACGCCATCTACATTTGCATGCTTATTTTTTATCTCTTATACTGCTTTATGATATATCTAAGAGGCCTGTCGTATTGGGATCACACAATAGAACCACATTCAATCACTGGACTGTCATTTTAACCCTCTTGATTATCTCTATTCTCTTGCAGCGACAAGTGCAAATTTGTACTGACACAGCCCGACTCATTCAGCTGGCGCAAGGTTTACTCAACCACGAACATTATTACAAAGATTTTTTCGACACAAACACACCAATGGCTTTATTTCTCTATTTCCCAGCAATCTTTATTGCACATCTCTTTTCGCTCAAACTAGTAACGGCGCTCATCATTTATGTTTATACCGCCGGCTGTTTTAGTCTATGGCTCATACAACGATTGCTCCAACAAAGCCATACGTCGAATCCGTTATCCGCTCTATTGCTGATAGCATCAACCATCAGCTTTCTTATCCTCCCCGCCGACGCATTCAGTCAAAGAGAACACTTCATGATTTTATTTGTCTTTCCTTACCTGATCGAAGCGGGGTTACGCCTACATCATCCACAAAAATTTTCTACAAAAATATCAATCTCCATCGGATTCCTAGCAGGTATTGCGTTCGCCATCAAACCCTACTTTATGATGCTCTTTTTTATCACGGAAGGGTTATTGTGCATCAAACAAAAAAAATGCACGTCTTGCTTCCGATTAGAAGTCTTAATAATTTTAGCCATCCAAATTGCCTATTTATATACCGTATTCATTTTCACGCCAGAATATTTCTTTTGGATTATCCCTATGGCAATCCAAATCTATTACCTCATTACTGCCAGCGCTGGCATCAATATTTCACTCACAAAAATCGTTGCCATGATAAGTCTATTAACGCTTTGCATCCAAGTCGCCAGCATGAGCAAAATCGATGAAATAAAATCACTTCGCACTTTGCTGGCTGCCAATCTTGTGGGCTGCCTAATCATTGCCCTCCTTCAAAGAAACAATTGGTATTATCATGTCTTTCCTGCATTCGCTATTGCCTTTGTTTTACTCTGTTTACTCATCAATGAACCAATTGTTTTGTTTAAAAAAACCTATCGCCATGCGATAAAAGATTATCCACAAATCATTTATTGCTTTCTCGCCTGTCTATTGGTAACAGCATCAATTTTCCTCGCACTGTCTCGTTATTGGGATAATATACAAGATAAACGAATCACCGATCCATCGACTCAACAACTCATTCAGTTCATTCAAGAAAACGCACCCCATCAAACCGTCTTTTTTTTCGGGGCCGCAAAAAACGCCTACCCCATGAACATCGAAACATCCATTAAGTCCTATGCTCTCTCAAATTATTTTTTCAGCCCTGTACAACGAACTATTCTACGACGCCATCATTTAGAACAAACAGTACTTGATTTCTGGGTCCACCAAACGACTCATCTCCTACAGAAAAAAAAACCTGACTTAGTGTTGATCGTAACCCGACCAACAAAAGATTATGGTGAGAAAAAACAGATCCCTTATATACAAATTTTTAGCCAAAATAAAGATTTCAAAAAATTATGGGAACACTATCGCTATAAACAACACTTCCAAGATTTTGACGTTTATCAATACAATAAACAAACCGTGCTGCTAACTCCTTATCCCCTTGCCTTATATAATCATTTAACCGATGTTACGGCACGCACAGCGTCCAAAAACAAATTATCGCCAACTGATGAAAAACCGTTTAGATTAGCAAATAACTCCCAACCCGTACTGATTACAGCACCCTCTTTTCTATCTAATAACTCTAAACAATCATCTGCTCTACAATTTAAAGCGGTTCCTTACATGAAGCTTTTTTTACAGCCCGACACGCCGACCATCGCCAACAACCAAAATGACGCATCGCAATATGTCACAAAATTTTGGGAGGATTATAAACTCATCAATAAAGTGAATGGATTTGCCCTCTACTTCTCGGTGCATGATTGAAAGTTGGCTCATGGTAATTCCCTACTAGATGCGCACGAATTACCGCCGCTTTATCATGTCCGTCATTGCGAGAGAGAACAGTCGAAGTAACCCGGTCGAGGCATCGTCATTGCGAAGTATGACTGAAGTAGTCCAGATCCCAGCCCGTCATTGCGAGGTATGTCCGAAGCAGATTTTTTCTGGATTGCTTCGGACATACCTCGCAATGACGGAAAATAAACTTCGCGTGTAGGGGCACCCCTTGTGGGTGCCCAACCCGAAGACGCTCATAATTTTTGGGCGGCCACACGGGGCGCCCTTGCGAATTCATGACACAGAATAACGATTGATTTCATTTAGAATCTGATTTTCTTATCCAAAACTTACGCCAATTTAGGTACGTTGCCGTGACATAGAACCTCTATTTTCTTTCCTCTCCTTGGATTCGTCGAACGGTAGCATCTAATAACCGTTCGGCTTCTTCATCTTGTTGAAGAATTTCTCGAACAGTGAGAAAAAGCTGATGCGCTTCTGCATGTCGCCCACTGCGCGTGACAAACCCTAATATTTTTCGCGCCGAATGATAGCAACGTCGTTCGTAAAAATGCTTACCGAGCGCATACGCTTCATCGAGTCTTTTACCTTGGATCGCTTCTTCGATCAATTCAATATCGAGCGTTTCGAGAAAATCACTCATGATTCTCGACTCCCATTTCCTTCCTCTGTTTTTTTGTTTCGATGAATCAACTGATCAATATCACCAAGCCGATCGGTCGCTTTTTGATCTCCGTGCTTACTCGCAAGCATGAATAAACTCGTCGCAAAACCATATCGTTGTTGCTGAAAAAAGATTTCGGCCAGTTCGACTGTCGCGTCGATATCACCGAAAGTCACTTTATCCAATAACCTTTTATCGATTGCGTCATTGAGATGATTCATCGCAATCCTCCAGTTCGTTGTTGTCTTCACTGTGGGTTCCGTTCGTTATCTCCTCTTGAATCCGTTTATGCACCTCTTCGCGATTCACCGCAATATGCTTCGGCGCTTCAATCCCTATGCGTACTTGATTGCCTTTGATCGACAAAACCGTAACCGTCACTGCTTGATCGCCAATAATCAAGCTTTCACCTAAACGACGCGATAATATCAACATACCTTTACTCCTTGTGATGATGATGCGTATAAAAAAGACCTGCCCGATCTATCGACGATAACGGGCAGGCTCAATTTGAACTGACATCCTTTTTGTTTTAGGCTGTCTTCCTGTTTTATTTCGTTATTGTTATTAGTGCGTTTCTTAACCTGACTAACCACGACGAGCTGTTTCACTAGGCTTAATGCTGTGGTTTCTCCGGCTTGATAAAGATCATAAAAACGACTGATGATGCCATCGAAATAAGGCTTCGTTGCTTTTTCTGTAGCGGAAGATTGCGGCACAAAAATCAATTGAGAATACAGCACTACATCGCACCGCTTCACTGAACTTAGTTTTTGTTTTATCACCATCTCATTTTCTCCGTGATAGTTTTTTTGCATCTGAGTCAGCAAACCTTCGTATTTACTTTAACTTCAAATAACCACCTTTCAATTCATCAAGACCGCGTTTGTTGTTATTGATAGGTTAGGTATATAAACACCAATCAAATATAATTAAAATAAGGCCAAATAAACCAATATTTTGTAATTAGAATTATGGTTGTTTTATTAAACACAAATTCTGCTATGAAATTCAAATTGCCGAACTAAATAAATCAATGAGTTTAATATTTTATATTATGCTTGATAGTTATTTTTTGAAAAAAATATTATAATATCGTGTGTTTTTATGATTTTAAAACGTGAGGCATAAATGATTGACATTGATCAAGAATGGGGTCGCCTAGACAATATAAAAGGCCTTTTTGACTTTAGAGACTTCTCTAATTTAGATGCTAGTGAAAATGGAGAATACCTTATTCAATCCATGTATGAGCTCTATGAACTTCCCGGCATTCAATCTATTAAAAATCGGGCTATAAATTTATTGGAATTAAAAAAAGGAGATTCAGCTATCGAGCTAGGTTGTGGATTAGGTCATGATCTTGAAGCTATCAGCCGTCTTGTTGGAAATACCGGCAGTGTTTTAGGAATTGATAAAAGTAATTTGATGTTGCAGGAAGCTAGGCGACGACTGGGGAAATATAATATACAGCTTAAAAATATGGATGTTGCCGAGCTGGACTGTCCTTCAAATTCATTTTCAGTTTCTTATGCTGACAGATTACTAGTCAGTCAAGTTCGAGTTGATAAAGTGTTAGATGAACTGGTTAGAATAGTAAAGCCAAGTGGGAAAATTTGTATAACCGATATTGACATGGGCTCAATAGTGCTTTTCCCCTATCGAGAAAAACTGACAGAACAGCTAAAAGAAAGGTTGCGAAATATCGTTGTAAATCCATTTATTGGCCGTAGGTTACATCATGAATTCAGACAAAGAGGCCTTATAGATATCAAAGTATTCTCAGAAGCTTATACAGTTAGTAGCTTTAAAACAGTCAATAAAATGATTGACTACCCACGAATAATACATGATCTATATAAAATGCATGTTTACTCAAAGGACGCAGCTGTGACACTGTTAAAAGATTTTTATGAAGCAGAAAAAAACGGCACCTTCTTATACAGTATTATTCTTTTTACCGTTGTAGGCACGAAAAAATAAGCTGCAAGGTTTATTTCTTAATTGAAAATCTAATACATCCTTTTATAAAACGACTGTTTTCGGCAAAAATACGCCCTTTATAATTAGCGGGCATTTCTAAAAGCGCTGAATCTTCTTGCGGCATTTCTGAAGTTGACCTAACCCCATCGATATGTCCGTCAGCTTCGTGATGGAAGTAATTGCAGACAGCTCTTTTTGCAAAGGTTTCAATGGGTGTATTTTCCGCTTTTATCTCTTGATCCTCTACTTCAAGGTTAAATGTATCTACCAAGTACGCTATTTCAGGCATCGCTTTTAAAACGCTTTGTAATTGATGTGATACCAACGAAGTCTCAAGAAGCGTAGGTTGTTGTAAAGAGTAATACACAAATGGCGGCGCCTCTGCGTTTAAATCAAACATCGCCGGCTGCATAAAAGTCGGAATATAGTCTCTCAGTTTGTAGTCTTCAATGAGCACTTTTTGGAGCTCGCTAATTGGAGCGGCTTCATCATTAGTTGCCGCAGAAAAAGCAGGTAAGACGCCTGTTCCAACCAAAATAATATGCTTAACAATATGAACCAAATAAGGATTTGGCTTAAGATTTTGCGCAATCAGCTGATTGATGAATAATTCCCATACAATATCAAAAGTAACTTTGTTACGCCAATACTGAGATTGATCCCAACCATTCCTTAACATGTAATTATAAAAAGCTTTCCATTCCAGACTTTTATCTTTTATTGCCGTATCCATCCACTTATCGGAGAAAAATAAAAATTCGCTGCTCCATTGCTTATCAAAAGCTCGGCTATTAGCAATTTCTGTGAAAATCTGCCATTGATCGACCAACCCTTTTGGTATTTGCGATCGGATACCATATTTTTTTCGTAATTCTTTATGAGAGGAAGCATCCGTCATTTTTGGTAATAAAAAAAGCGATCGGGCACCAGAAACGACTGACCATATACATTTTACGTAATAAGATTGTGGTGGATCTAGGTTTTCCCATAAACCCAAAATAAAACCGGGTTTAAATAGATTGAGACAAATAATTCTATCGGACATTTCATAATGAACTTCACTACAATTTTTTAAAACGATAGATATTGGCACAGAACGACGAGAAAGATTGTTTTTAAGTTCATTCGGAATAGAAGAAGAATTAATAGGCATGACTTTACCGTCTGGCGCAGGCAGACATAAAAGCCCGCTGCGAACAATCTTGGCACCAAAAGGATAAGAAGTTTTAAATAACAAAAAATCATTGCCCGGATTTATTTTGTCGATTATTTTGCAAAGATCAGGTTGCACCTTAAATATATCTGATCTGGCCTCTTTCCAAGTTAACCTATGGATTATCGCTCTATGTTTAAGATCCATATTCGTCATTCCTTAAAAAATAAATACATCTGAATATCTTGAAAACTTACTTCCTTAATGAAACTGATCAACCGCATTGTATTTCCTTTTGATCAAAAAATCTACGTTCGGCCCGAAACACAAAAAAACAATAATTGCTCGATAGAATTGTTTTTTTGACTTCGATGTTTGCAGGGGAGTCTGAGCGACCACAACATACGCGAGTTTCGCATTTTGTTGGCCGTTTTCGCGCAGTCATTGCAAGGAGCGTGAGCGACGAAGCAGTTTTTTTCTGGACTGCTTCGTCGCTCACGCTCCTTGCAATGACGGGGCCGGGGTCTGGACTACTCGGCCATACCGCGCAATGACAGAAGAATAAACTTCGCGTTTAGGGGCACCCCTTGTGGGTGCCCAACCCGAAGGCGCTCATAATTTTTGGCCGACCCCTTACGAATTCATTATACGAACTCAGGTCTTTAAATACTCCGTCACTTCACTGCCATAAAAAATCTTTAGCTCTCGCAACAGTTGTTTTGCCGAGGAACGCTGTGCAAAACGGGTCGTTAAATCATCGGTCCATTGCCCTGTCTTTTTATTGACTAACACAGGAAAAAGTTTATTTTCCCGCCCATAAGGATAGAGCGCTAATATCCAATCTCCCGCATACACCGCTTTCTGCTTGGTAGGCAATAACTGCGCGATCATTTCTGGCTTAAGCATCACTTTCTCTGTAGTCGGATCAATTTCAAACACATCAGCACTTTGCAGCACAACATTCGGCATTGAAATATCCGTCGAACGAATACCCAAAGGGGTAAAATCGAGCTCGACAAAAATAGATCTCGGCGATTTAAACGATAAGGTTTTTCCCTGCAAATAAGGGACTAAAGATAGACCATCCGATTGTTGATTGGGAATTTTCAACAGCGACAAAATAGTCGGTTTAATATCAATCAACGACACAGGCGCGCTGATGGTTGCCGGTGTACCACTTGCAAAGCCCAACAATTGAAAAGCCAATAAATTTCGATATTGCGCCGTACTTAAAACGTCTGTACCATGACCCGCTGAGGTATTCAGCATTTTATTACCAGGCTGCAGGGCGTTCAGTTTATCAACAATATCTGTCGCGCTCTGCTTCCCTCGAACAAAACCAGCCGTCGCAATTAAACGATCCCCAGCAATACCAAAGGCATCACCATGATCAGACATCACAACGACAATCGCATTATCTAAATAATGGTGTGTTTGCAAATACGTCATGAGTTGATTGAATTGTTCATCTAAACGAGGAATCGCCGTATCGTACAGTGGAGAATAACTCAACGTATCCGCATCCAATGGGGATTCTGCCCATTCATAAGGATAGTGCGCTAAATTCAAATGAATCCCCGCAAAAATCGGCTGCACAGAATTGGGCGGTAATTGCGCTTCCAGTAAGCTAATAAAAGTTTTTGGGTCGTAAGTCGCCACTTCATCTCGATTCCCAGGGATATCCGGATATAGCCATTCCCCCAGCCGGGTGTTAGAAATCAAATCGATCAGTGGCAAATTATCGACTAAATACATAATAAAGTTTCGCACGGTCCCCGAAGGCCCAATTTGCTGATCAAACCCAAATTCAACGCCTAAATTATTAAAACGCCTACCGTCCGTCGCAAAAACAGTTTTATAACCATACGTTTTTAAAATAGCCGCCAAAGACGTATGAGAGAAATCCATACCGGCTGGATTGGTTAGCGTAAATCGAATATGATGATGTTTAGGATATTGTCCCGTTAAAATAGAAACCCAGGCAGGATATGTTCTCGCGATGGGTGTCAAAGAAAAAGAAAAATTGGTTGATCCTTTCAAGAACCGATCAATGGCAGGCGTAGCGTTCTTCGTATAACCATAGTAATTTAATCGATCCGGCCGAACCGCATCTAATCCAATAATAAAAATATTCGGCCATTGTCGCGGCACAACTGGCGCAACTTGCGCTGCTCGCTCATGCATCGCCTCCGAAACTGTACCGATAATAACAACCCCTAACCCAATAAAAACAAGCCAACCTATTTTATGATAAAGCCTCAACCACTGAAGTACCCGCAATCCGGCTAATACAACAGCAATCACACAGGGAATAAGCGCCACAATAAGTACTGCACGTGCCAGCCAAAGAGGAAATAAAGAAAAAAATAATTGGCCAAACACAGACAAGGGATAATAAATTTCATTCGCGAAAAATAAAATAATCGCGCCACAAAACCATAACCCAAAACCCCATTTGAAAAAATAGCGTTCAGGCAGTTTGGCATATTGGCTAGACAAAACACCCGTCCACCAAATCAACACTGCAAATCCGGCATACAATACGATTTGCAACCCCCAATACCAAGCAACCATAAACCAAATACTAACAGGGATTTTAAAAACCGTGTGCAATGTTGCCGCTAAAATTACATTGGGGCCTTGTTCGCTGACTAAAAATATTTCTTGTCCAATAAAAAGCACCGCAGTTAATAATAAAATATAATTCAATAACTGCTTATTTTTATTTGTTTTCAAGAAAAAATCCTTCCTAAAATTACATACTCGTAGTGAATCATATTTATAAAACTGAGATTCTTCATTTAGCCAGGTCACGCAACGAACATGCTGTTATTCTTCTGTCATTGTGAGGCGAAGCAATCCAGTTCTCCTCCGTCGTCCCGCACTTCGTATCCGTCATTGCGAGGAGCGTGAGCGACGAAGCAATCCAGTTTTTTCCTGGATTGCTTCGGCTGCGCCTCGCAATGACAGCACAAAAATAATGAGTAAATTGCAAAATTCTAGTTTACAAACAATCTCGATAAATCAGCTCGCTTTCACTTAAACCAATCTTCTCATGTTCGCCCAATGCTGTTAATTGATGCCGTTTTAATTGCGCCAACAATTTCGGAATGGCCGACGCATCGATGCCATAATCACGTAGCTGAGTTTTAACGCCTAAACCAGAGAAGAAATCGCGCGTTTTAGTAATCGCTAATTCAATACGTTCATCAAGCGATCCACTCCGAATACCAAAGATGCGTTCACCATATTGTAATATTTTTTCTTCCTTTTGCTTTCGACAAACACGCATCACACTCGGCATAATAACAGCTAAAGTTTGCGCATGATCCAACCCGCACAGTGCTGTCACTTCATGTCCCAACATATGGGTTGCCCAATCTTGTGGAACACCGGCGCCAATCAATCCATTCAACCCCAATGTCGCACACCACATAATATTTGCTCTGGCTGCATAATTCGCTGGCTCTCGCATCACTTTTGGCGCTTCCTCAATCAGCGTCAGTAAAATACTTTCTGAAAAACGATCCTGCAACGCCGCTTGAACAGGGTATGTTAAATACTGTTCCATCACATGAACAAACGTATCAATAATACCATTAGCCGTTTGCCGATCAGGCAAAGTATAGGTCGTCGTTGGATCTAGCACAGCAAATTTGGGAAAAACAAGCGGGTTCATGAAAACTAATTTATCCCCCGTGCTTTCACGGCTAATCACAGCCCCTGAATTCATTTCAGACCCTGTCGCTGGTAAGGTCAACACCGATCCAAAAGATAATGCCTGCGTAATGGTCGCTTGCTTTTCTAAAATATCCCAAGGCTCTCCTGTAAAAGGTACTGCCGCTGCGATAAATTTGGTCCCGTCAATAATCGATCCACCACCGACGGCCAAAAGAAAATCCACTTGGTGTTGTCTGGCAAGCGTGACGGCTTTCATTAAAGTTTCATATTTTGGATTAGGCTCGATCCCTTCAAATTCCCATACATGTGGATAATCTTTTAACGCGGTTTTAACTTGATCATAAACGCCATTTTTTTTAATGCTCCCTTGTCCATACGTAATCAAAATACGCGCGTCCCTGGGAATTGCCGTTGCCAAAGAAGCGATCTGACCTTCCCCAAAATAAATTTTAACGGGATTATAAAATTCAAAATTCAACATGGAAATTTTCCTTCATCATTAGGGTTTTATGAGTCTGTAACAAAAACGTGGATACTTTCTCTTCCGTTAAAAATACCAGTCGCCCAAATTCTGTTACGAAACCATTTTATTTTTTTGCGCACGACAATTTGATCCGCACTTCCCTTTAATTCATTTTTTGTCGTACGCTAAGGTTTTATTTAACCATGGAATTCAATATAATGCTATGTGAAATTGTAACTCCCCAGCTGAGATCGTGATGATACAAGAACGTTCAGATTTTGGATGATTTTTGACGAAAAATTGATGAAAAAGCGGAGTGTACACGGGAGCACATGAGCATTTTGAAGAGATTTTTCGTCAAAAAGCACCAAAAGATGGACGTTCCTGTGAGCGTGCTGAGTAGTTACGTGAAATTTAATGCGGATTTTGGGTGTAATCCCGTGCGCGAGCGGATTAGCCATTCAATAACAATCTCTTTCAACAGAGGACTTTAAACCTATGAAACAAATCATTCATACCGATAACGCCCCGAAAGCCATTGGGACTTATTCTCAAGCAGTCAAAGTCGGCAATACGGTTTATCTCTCCGGGCAAATCCCATTGGATCCCAAAACTATGGCGCTAGTTTCCGATGATTTCAGAGCACAGACAACGCAAGTCATGCTTAATTTAAAAGCTGTAATCGAAGCGGCTGGCGGATCCTTGTCACAATTGGTAAAACTCAATGTTTACCTTACTGATCTATCCAATTTCTCCACAGTGAATGAAGTACTTGCAGAGTTTTTACAGCCCCCCTATCCTGCGCGTGCTGCTGTGCAAATTTGCGCGCTCCCCAAAAATTCGCAAGTTGAAATTGAGGGTGTTTTGGTGCTGGGTTAATTCATCATTTTTAAGGATACTTTCCAATGACACACACAACCATGACACCCTTCCGTATCAAAGTAGTAGAGCCTATTAAAATCACAACGACCGAAGAACGAAAAGAAGCTTTGAAAGAAGCACGTTATAATGTTTTTTCATTGCCCGCTGAGCTATGTTATATCGATCTATTAACAGACAGCGGCGCCTGCGCCATGTCTACCAACCAATGGGCTGCCATGATCACAGCGGATGAAAGCTATGCGGGCAGTCGATCTTGGTTTCATTTCGAAAATACGCTGAAGGCCATCACGCGCAAAAAACACATTTTCCCCGTTCATCAAGGTCGTGCCGCGGAAAGCTTGTTAATGCAATCTCGAGTTAAGCCGAATGATGTCATCCCCAGCAATTGCCATTTCGACACCACTCGAGCCAATATCGAATTTGTGGGCGCTAAAGCGATTGACTTAGTCATTAACGACGGACTAGACCCTCATAAAGAAATTCCTTTTAAGGGAAACATGGATGTTCAACAACTAGAACAGTGCATTCAACAATATGGCAAAGAACGCATCCCCTTTTGTATGCTGACCATAACCAACAACAATAATGGCGGACAACCTGTCTCCATGGAAAACATCAAGGCAATTAAAAGTACATTAATAAAATATGGCATTCCACTCGTCATAGACGCGTGCCGATTTGCTGAAAACGCTTACTTTATCCGAGAGCGAGAATCCGGCTACGCCAATAAAAGCTTGATCGAAATTGCGCAAACCCTATTTTCTTATGCGGATGCTGCCATGATGAGTTGCAAAAAAGATGGGCTCGTCAACATGGGTGGATTTTTCGTCTGTGATTCGGAAAGCTGGGCTGAAGATTATTGTAATTTGCTTATTTTACGAGAAGGATTTCGCACTTATGGGGGTCTAGCCAGTCGAGACCTCAATGCCATTGCGGTTGGGTTAATGGAATCCCTGAATTATGATTATCAAAAATACCACCATCAGATGATTCATTATGCGGCTGATCGATTATCCGCGGCAGGCATTCCGCTCGTCAAACCGTTTGGCGGCCATGCGATTTTTTTAAATGCCAGTGAATTTTTATCCCATTTATATAAGGATCAACTCCCCGCCATCGCTTTAGTTAATGCGCTTTATTTAGAGGGTGGCATTCGAACAACCGCGATGGGATACACGCAAAAGGACTGTAAAAAATGTGTTTCAGCCGAATTAACGCGTTTATGTTTTCCTCAACGCGCTTACATGCAAAACCATCTCGATTACGTTATCGAAATCATTCTGGCGCTATGGGAAAAGCGCGCACAATTACCGGGTTATCGCGTCTCTCAACAACATGGAAAATTATTGCAATATTTTCGATGTGAGTACGAACAAATATGGTAATCATTTACCGCGATCTTGATGATATAAGAACGTTCAGATTTTGAGCATTCCTTAGAAAGCACTGAATAGTTACCAAGCATGTTAGTCAGTTGACGGCACGGTAAACGCATCTAAATTGGCCTAAATTTCGGGCAAGAAAATCGGATTTTAAATGAACTCAATCATTGTCCTGTGCAATGAATTCGGGCGACCCTTTGTGGTCACCCAAAAATTGTGGGCATCTTTGAGACTGGGCACCCACAAGGGGTGCCCCTACATGCGAACATTGTTCCTCGCGGTAATTATCCAAAATTTAGGCCAATTTAGATGCGTTTACCCTGGTTATCAGCCAAAGATTATTGCGGCGATAAGGCTATCCATATAAGATCTTCTGGTGATCATCGGGTTTTTATAGGGAAATAAAAAAAATGCGGGTAATTACTTTATTAAAACTATTGCCAATTATTGTGTTAATGGGTTGTACGATCACGCATATCCCCATGGAATTTGCATCTCAAAATAAACCCCATTTATCTGGCCCCTATGAGCCAGATCCAGATAATGATGGAGATACAAAAGGGATCAATTATTTCCCACAAACAAGACCCGCTACAGGAAATAAAATTTTTATATTCGATCCAACCTACCATGCATGGGCTGCCTATGATAAAGAAGGGGTACTCGTTAACACGGGAAAAGCTTCCGGAGGTAGTTATTTTTGCCCAGATGTAGATAGAGCCTGTAAAACCATTGTCGGAAATCATAAAATAATATCAAAAGGGGGTGCCGGTTGCATATCGCATAGATTTCCATTAAAAACCCATGGTGGAGCACCCATGCCTTACTGTATGCATTTCAGCCCCAAAGGCTATGCAATCCATGGCTCCACTGAAATACCGGATTATAATGCAAGCCACGGATGTATTAGAGTAACTCCTGCTGCTGCTAAATGGCTCAATGAAAATTTCGTCGGTATAGGAACAACGGTTATTGTACTACCCTATCTCCCAAACACATAAAACCTATGCAATTCAGTATAAAAACAAAATTAACAAATCAATGATTTTTTGACCCCCTAAATCCTCCTCCCTCGGTTAGCTTTATCATGAGTCAACTCGTCAACGCGTTTTTGTTCGCGAAGAAATATTTTCTTAAGGTTTTCTTAAGGAAATGAAGTTATACTACAATCAGAAAGAAATGGAATTATGAAGTGATTTATGGTCGCTCAAGAACAAAAAACTCAAGTCGATGAAAAAAAAGCACCCTTTGTGCTTCATTTGACATTTGGAGAGTTGAAATTTGCGATTAGCATAGAACCCGATGGAACAACCACTTCTATTTGCCTGAGCAACCCTAAGAGACCATTACCGACTATCGCTCAACAAGCGCTCATTTCCGCAATACAAAAACTCACCGGCCATAAACCGACCTTTTATGATTTAGAAAGATCCTCTTTACAGTATTCGATTACCACACTAAGCAGCGCCCTGTTTATGCAAGCAGAGGTGCAATCATGAAACGAAAATTAGATGAGTTAGAGAAAAAAGAACAAGCGCGGGCACAAAAAAAATCGCAACGAGAGCAGCAAGAAAAGTTAGAGCAAGAACAGAAAACCGAAATAGCGAAACAACAACTCAGTCGATCGTGGTTAGAAACAACGCCTCCCAATCGGGAAGTTGTTTTTAATCCAGCAGGACAGTCACCTCTCGCGTTATTTGCCCTATTAGAAGCTGCCGCGTCAGAAGCAATAACAACCCTACCACTAAGCCCATCGTCCATTCGACCCAAAATAAAATAATTTTAAATTATAAAAAACGCGGCTAATAGCATAATCGGAAATGCTAAGAAAATCAGTTGAAATTCAAGTTGCCCTTGCATCGGTTGCCAACGCATTAAGGCAAAACCCATCAGCGGCTGAAAAACAATCGCAGCAAAGGCCGTCATCATATTACAAAAAGCAACTGCAACCCCCCGAATATTCTCTGCTGGCCATTGGTTCGCCACTGTATAAATGAGTAAATTCAAGCTGCAACATAATCCCAACATAAAAAGTAATCCGATCATTTCATACAATCGAACATCTTGTGCAAAAATCAACATCAACATCAATACCAAAGCAACCAGAGTACCGCCCTTTAAAAGCCATAGCGGTCTTTGTAAAAACCGATGTGAAACGCCCAAAATAGGCCCACCAAATGCCATACCTAAAAGCACCCAAGCAATCAAACGAGTTGCGCTCTGTTGGTCAAAGTTATGCACTTTCTGAAGAAATAAAGATCCCCATAGATCAACAAATACCGTAAAAATAGAAAAAAAACAAAACGCCAATGCCCCTAATTTTAAAACAGTTGCATCCGTCATGGCTTGTGCAATCGATTGAAATAAAGGCAAAATTGGCTCTTCTTTTTCAGAAGAACGCGCTTGCAAAAGTGGAAAAATCAAAGCGATTAAAACTCCGGCAAAAATACTGACCCAAGCAAATCGTTCCATGACGAATTGCCAACCATATTGTTCAATCACTGGCGGTAATTGGTGCTGCAAAGCCGCCATAGCAAGCAAGCAAGTCATCGAACTGAGCCCAATAGCAAAATGCAAACTCTCTTTTTTAATGCAATGCCCCAAATTAATGACAAGTCCCACAAAGGCGAAAGCCGCGGAAAGCCCCATGAGCAATCGGCCGATAAAACTAATCGCGGCAGAGGGTGCTAATACAAACAAAAAGCTACCGACGCCTAATCCAATAGCTGCAATGAACAACAAATAACCTCGACCATATCGGTTCAACCAATACCCAGCCGGCAATTGCATTAATAAATAGCCCCAAAAAAAAGCTGAATTAAGTAGTCCAACCTGGGTTAAAGAAAGATGATGCTGATAAAGTAAATTATTGACGAATAAATTACCGCACACTTGTGAAAAAACAGCTAATAATAAAAAGAAAGTTAAAATAGGCCAAACCAATAATAGCTTTAGCATCTTATTTATAATCTCATTGGCATAATAACATAAGAAAAGCCTTCCTCTGCCACAGGCTCAATCAACAGGGCGCTATTGGGATCTGATAACATCATACGCAACTGATCTCCGCTCATGATATTACAAATGTCCAATAAATAATTCACATTAAACCCAACTTCTAAATCGGCGCCTTCATAATCCACCATCATTTGTTCTTGCGCTTCTTCTTGTTCTGGATTGTTCGCTGACAAATCTAAACGATGAGAAGAGAAAGACAAACGAACACCTCTAAACTTTTCGTTGGATAAAATAGAAACACGCGTCAAGGCTTGCTTAAGTAATTGCCGATCACAAATAATTTCTTTATCGCAATTTTTCGGAACCACTTTATCGTAGTTCGGGAATTTCCCTTCAACCAATTTTGAAATAAAAGTAAATTTCGCGGATTTAACACAAATATGGCTAGTCCCAACTTTGAGCGTAGCGATTTCATCCGTTTTCTCCAAAAGACGCATCAGCTCAATAACGCCTTTTCGCGGCATAATCACCTGCAAAGATTCCTTAGACTCCACAGCAGTTACCGCATCTGATACTCCCATCGCCAATCGATGACCATCCGTTGCAACAACTCTCATCATGTTCGGCTGAACGTCGAGTAACATCCCATTCAAATAATATCGAACATCTTGCTGCGCCATCGCAAAATAAGTTTTTTCTAACAAATTTTTAAATACGTTTTGCGGCAATGTCCATTCTGTTTTTTCTGGCCCTTCCTCAACGTTTGGAAATTCGCTTGCCGGTAAAGTAAGTAATACAAAATGACTTTCTCCTGATCGAATATTGAGTCGGTTTTTTTCGGTTGAAAGTTTCAAAATCGCGCCCTCAGGCAAAGTCCTACAGATATCCAGTAATTTTCGCGCAGAAACAGTAACCTCACCCGAATCATTAATTTCTTCTTCAAGCTCAATATAACCTGTCAATTCGATTTCCAAATCGGTTGCCGTCATAGCTATCGTGCGATTATGCGCTGAAATCAACACATTCGATAAAATAGGAAATGTTTGTCGGCGCTCGATTGCACCCGACACCAATTGTAACGGCTCTAATAATTGTTCTCGCTGGATGACTAATTTCATAAAATGTTTACCTCTCTAACGTATCTTCTTGTCTCACCAAGACCATGGGGAGCGGTTACTCAACTCGATAAAATTCGAATTAAGTTCGAGTAATCTTCCTTTAAATCATGTGTAGTTTCTATCAGCTCTTTCATTTTTTTACAAGCATGTAATACCGTCGTATGATCTTTCCCCCCAAAAGCATTCCCAATTTCCGGTAAACTGTGATTTGTTAACTCTTTCGCTAACGCCATTGCCATTTGTCTCGGTCGCACAATCGATCGACTTCGGCGTCCAGACATCAAATCCGCCACTTTCACTTTATAATATTCTGCGACAATTCGTTGAATATTTTCGATCGTCACTAATTTATCTTGAAGCGTAAATAAATCTCGAAGCGCTTCTTTAACAAAATCCAACGTGATCGGTCGTCCGGTAAATTCAGCATTAGCCGCAACACGTTTTAAAGCACCTTCTAATTCGCGCACATTAGAACGAATACGTTTCGCAATAAAAAAAGCCACATCATAAGATAAATCGATTTTATTCTGCTCGGCTTTGCTCAGTAAAATAGCCACTCGCGTTTCCAATTCAGGTGGCTCGATGGCCACCGTCAATCCCCATCCAAATCGAGATTTTAACCGCTCTTCCAGCCCATTAATTTCTTTCGGGTAGCGATCACACGTTAAAATAATCTGTTTCCCATAATCTTCAATGAGGGCATTAAAAGTATGAAAGAATTCTTCTTGAGAGCGATCTTTACCGGCAAAAAATTGAATATCGTCGATTAACAAAGCGTCAACAGATCGATAAAAACGCTTAAATTCATCAATCGAATCCGTTTGCAACGCCTTAATCATGTTGACGACAAAGCGCTCAGAATGCAAATAAATAATTTTCTTTTTGGGATTTTTTGACAAAATAGCATTGCCGACGGCTTGCATTAAATGCGTCTTACCTAATCCAACATCCCCATAAATCAAGAGTGGATTGTATGACCCCCCAGGATTTTCGGCGACTTGAGAAGACGCAGCAAAAGCAAATTCATTCGATTTCCCTTTGACAAAATTTTCAAAAGTAAATAATGGGTTTAATGAGCTGCCATACTTGGCTTCAGTTGATTTATCCACAGAGTTATTAACAGGTTCTTTGCCTTTTTTCTTACTGCTTTTTTCTAGCGCACGATTTTTCCCAGAAGTACCCACTTCAATGGAAACTTTAAGTGATTGATGCCCGCTGATTTCGTGGGTTAATGCAGTAATTTCCCCTAAAAATTGCTTTTCAACTTGGCTACAAACAAAATTATTAGGCGCGTATAAAATCAACGAGTTACAATCATAATCGGCTTGCAATGGCTTGAGCCACGTATTGAAATCTTTTTCTGAGCAACTATCCTCCAAGCGATCAAGGCATTGCTGCCAAAGATTGACATCCTTATTCATAAAAAACAGAGCTCTCTTACAGATAGTTGCTAAAAAATTATGGGGCCAGTTTATACTGCTTCAAAAAACTTATCCACAGTTTTTCAAAGCGAATTCTTGCCCGCCATCATTCCGCGAAATGACGGGGAATTGGATTGCTTCGTCGCTGACGCGCGCTTCGCAATATACAAATAACAACGCAAAAATAATTAATGAACGGCAAAACTCGCGGTAAAAAATTCAGAACTCGGGTTATATTAAAACTCCGCCTTCGGTTTTCTCGCCAAAAGCTCAATCACAGCTTGCTTTGCAGAAATTTCATTTTGCAAAATACGGTATACTTGTTTACAAATCGGCATTTCGACATGATATTGTTCTGCAAGTACCATAACTTGTTTTGCCGTATGCGATCCTTCAGCGACTTGGCCGAGATTTTTTTCAGCCTCCTCGGCTGTCTTTCCGCACGCAAGCGCTAATCCTAATCGACGATTGCGTGATTGATCATCGGTACAAGTCAACACCAAATCGCCAACGCCGGAAAGACCCACGAAGGTTTCTTGCTTTGCCGCCATCGCGATTCCTAAGCGAATCATTTCTGCTAACCCTCGCGTGATCAAAGCACTTTTCGCATTGGCGCCAAAACCTAATCCATCACTTGCTCCGGCTGCGATTGCAATCACATTTTTGATGGCGCCGCCTAATTGCACACCGATTAAATCTCGCGATAAATACACGCGGAAATGGCCCTGATTAAATAGCGCGACTAAATCTCGACCAAAATCATCATGATGCGTCGCGATAGTCACCACGGTCGGCAATCCTTTTGCCACCTCTTTTGCGAAAGAAGGTCCCGATAAAACAGCCATGCTTCGATCGCCCAAAATTTCCTGAATTGTTTCATGAAAGAGCCGATTTGTTTTTGGGTCAATACCTTTTGTTGCAGAAATGATGCGCGCCTGATCAGTAAGATAGGGTTTAATTGCGATTAATGTTTGGCGAACCGCATGACTGGGAACTGCTAATAATATATCTTGTCCGTCGCTTACGGCTTTTGCCAAGTCACCTTCCACCTGAATGGATGACGGGAAAGGAATACCCGAAAGATATCGATCATTACAATGTGTTTGTTGCATCAAAGTAACTTGCTGCAAATCATATTCCCATAAACAAATAGGCGTTTGGTGTTTCGCCAAATGAATCGCCAACGCCGTTCCCCAAGAACCTGCGCCCAAAACAGTTATTTTTTTTTGCGAAAAAATTAGCTTACTCATCAATAAAAATAAGTCCTTGTAATTGATAACGTGAACAACTTGAAGCTGAATATACAATACTTGGTGAATTTTTATAAGAGGAAAGTCTGGTGAATTTTATGAAAACTCTACAAAACATGAATGCACGCTATAAAAAACTGAGTGCTATTGTGAAAGAACAATACAAATTCTTTTTACTGCTTTTCGTTTGCTGCCATTTTTTTCTGTCGATAAATCGCATCAAAATTCATCGGCGCTAAAATAACCGGGGGAAAACTAGCTCTTGTCACTAAACTTGAAATCGCCTCTCGAGCATAAGGAAATAAAACCGTCGGCACATAGGCTTCAAGGATGTGATCAAGTTGCTCTTCAGGAAAACCGGTAATTTGAAAAATACCCGCTTGTTGAGCTTCGACAAGAAAAACTGTTTTTTCTTCCGTCGTAGCGGTCACAGTCACCGTCAATGCAACTTCATAAACTTGAGTTTCCAAGCAAGCATGATTGATATTCAAATCAACTGAAATTTCCGGACGATAATCCTGCTGAAAAATTGCGGGTGCAGCAGGAACTTCTAATGATAAATTTTTTATATAAATTCGAAGCACTTCGAGCTGAGGAAGATTTTGCGTTGTTTCAGTCATATTATTTTCCCTACGTTATATTAATAAAATTGCGACCATGAGCTGCACATTTCGTCTTTTGGCTTTGTGGCAAAAGAGCTCGCAGGAGTCATGCACGACTAATATACGCCTATTGTTCTCTCCCCGCCGAGAAACCAAAATCTGAACGTTCTTGTATCACCACGATCGCGATGAATAATTACATTCAAGCCTGTTAATACAGGCCTCAAAATTTCTTTCATGGGCAATATATTTAGGATTTTTCCGTCGGAAATCCAGCATTATTCCAGGCGCTCATTCCACCAGCTAAAATTTTAATCGCTGCAAATTGCTTTCCCTTGCCTAATTTGGAAGATATCTGAATAGCGTCCGCGCCCGTTTGATCCACTAAAAGAATCATGCGATCTTTATAGCGATCTAATTTCGACAAATCTTTAGTTAGCTCTTCTTTCGAAAGATTAATCGCGCTAACAATGTGCCCCGCTTGAAAGATGGCTTTTTGACGTAAATCGATAACAACTGCTTTTTCGTTATTGATTAAATCAACGGCCATTTGTGGGGTAACGCGGCGAGGTGCTATAGCTTGCGCGTACATTTCAACGATAAAAACAGCAATAAGCGTTGCTAACAACCCTGTAACAAGCCACGCATGCTGCTGCGCAAAAGCGATGATATCAGACATAAAAAATTTCAATCCCCGATTTTTTACTCAAAACACAGACCCCTATACACCATGATCATGATGATACATGAACATTCAAATTTTGGATGATTTTTGATAAAAAATTAACGAAAAATCGGAATATACATAGTATACATGAAAATTTTAAGAAGATTTTTCGTCAAAAACGGCCAAAAAAGATAAATATTCCCATTTCATGGGAACATTACTCAGCAACACCACCACGATCAACTAACTCCACATACGCAATCGGCGCTGAGTCATTTTGGCGATAACCGCATTTCAAAATACGTAAATAGCCGCCCTGTCGCTCCTTGTATCGACGGCCTAATATTTCAAATAATTTACGAACAGCATCCTTATTGCGTACTCTTGAAAAAGCTAAACGTCGATTCGCAACGGAATCCTCTTTCGCCAATGTGATCAAAGGTTCTGCAATTCTTCTCAGTTCTTTCGCTTTCGGCACTGTTGTTTGAATCAACTCATGCTCAATCAAAGAAGCCGTCATATTACGAAGCATTAAATTTCTATGTTGAGACATACGGCTTAAGGGCCGACCACTTTTACGATGACGCATAATTTATTCCTTCCAATAACAATTTCATTTATTTTTGTAACTACATCCTTCGTCTTTTGGCAAAAAAACCATCCAAAATCTGAACGTTTTCATATCATCGCGATCTCGATGAATAGTTACTTACTCTTCAGACAATTTCTCATCTTCAGCCATCTGCGCTAGCTGAATAGCCTCTTTCTCTTTCTTTTCATCCCGTAAAAATGAAGGTGGCCAATTGATCAGGTGCATACCCAGCGATAGTCCTCTGGCGGATAAAATATCTTTGATTTCGTTCAAAGATTTCTTACCTAAATTTGGCGTTTTTAACAAATCGGATTCGGCGCGTTGAACTAAATCACCAATATAATGGATGTTTTCAGCTTTTAAACAGTTCGCCGAGCGTACGGTCAATTCCAAATCTTCTACCGGCCTTAACAAGATCGGATCAAATTCTTCTTCCTCTTTAACCGGCTCTTTCAACAGATCACTATCCAAATCGACAAATGCGGCTAGTTGCAATTGAATAATTGTTGCCGCACGACGAATGGCCTCTTCAGGGTCCATCGTGCCATTCGTTTCGATATCCAAAATCAACTTATCCAAATCAGCGCGACCTTCATAACGAGCGCTGTCCACCGTATAAGCAATACGCTTAACAGGACTGTAGCTCGCGTCCAGTTGCAACACACCGGCTGATTTTTCTTCGCCTTCTGTTAACAGCGCTCTTTCTTGTGCGGGCTCATACCCTCGACCACGACGAACTGTTAACTCCATGTTTAATTCACCCGTTGGTGCTAAATGGGCAATCACCAATTCTGGGTTTAAAATTTCAACATTATTTTGATCGGCCAAATCAGCGGCCGTAACAACACAAGCCCCCTTCTTTCGTAAAGTTAAAACAGCTTCTTCTTTATCCATCGGCAATCTTAAAGCAATTTTCTTTAAATTCAGCAAGACAATAATAATATCTTCTTCCATACCCTCTTTTGTGCTGTATTCATGCAATACACCTTCAATGCGCACTTGGGTTATAGCATGTCCTGGCATGGCTGCTAACAAAATCCTACGTACGGCGGTACCGACTGTATGGCCAAAGCCTCGCTCTAAAGGCTCCAAAGTTATTTTGGAGTGAAAAGGAGAAATGCGCTCAATTTTTATTTCCTTCGGCGTTAAAAATTCATCGGGTTTATGATACATACCTTCATTACCTCTGTTGTTACTTCGAATACAATTCAACAATAAGCGACTCATTAATCTCAAGCGGCATATCATTGCGCTCTGGAATGCGTCTAACAATCCCTTTGTATTCTTCTGGTTTCACATCAAGCCATTCAGGCAAAACGCGTTGTTTTGCCATCTCCATTGCTTGCTGAATACGCCCTTGCTTTTGGCATTTCTCTCTAATAATAATTTCATCACCAGTTTTAAGCTGGTAGGAAGGCAAGTTCACCGTCCGAATTTCTTTGCCATTATTAACACTAATACTACGATGAGAAACAAGCTGTCTTGCCTCTTTTCGAGTACGGGCAAATCCCAGTCGAAAAACAATATTATCTAAACGCATTTCTAATAAACGGAGAAGTGACTCGCCCGTGGAGCCTTTCATTCTACTGGCTTTTTCAAAATACGTTCGAAACTGCCGCTCCAAAATACCATACATGCGCTTCGCTAATTGCTTCGCCCTAAATTGCTTACCATACTCAGATAATTTTCCACGTTTGGCACCATGTTGCCCAGGCGCAATACTTACTTTACATTTTGATTCGCGAGGTGTTACGCCACTAAACAACGATAAATCTTGCTGTTCTCTTCGTTCAATACGTCCACGTGGACTAAAATTTCTAGCCATTTAAGCCTCTTTACTAAAATTGATTTAAACTCTTCTTTTTTTAGGGTCACGGCATCCATTATGAGGAACACCGGTAACATCTTCAATCGATAAAATTTTCAGGCCAGACCCGTCAAGTGCGCGAATTGCTGACTCTCGGCCGGGGCCGGGGCCCTTAACTTTAATATGAATTTGTTTTAGCCCAACTTTCTCAATGACTTCTTTAGCCAGTTCACTGGCCGCCACTTGAGCAGCAAAAGGTGTACTTTTTCGGGATCCTTTAAAACCTACTTTTGCGCAACTAGACCACCCTAACACATTACCTTGCACATCCGTGATGGTGATGATGGTATTGTTAAACGTTGCCCGTATATGCACAACACCCTCAAATACTTGCTTTTTCTTGCTGCGTTTACGCACAGGCGTTTTTGTTAGCTGAGGCTCTTTAGTATCTTCTTTTTTCGCTACCATGTAATCATTCCTATTGGTTATCTCTTACAAAAAAACACGCTCTACCCTTTCAACTTCTTTTTATTTTTTCCTTTGCGAGTTCGCGCATTGGTCCTTGTGCGCTGCCCTCGAACAGGCAATCCCCGTCGATGACGAATACCTCGATAAACACCGATTTCGCCCAACGACTTAATATTCAGTGCGACCTCTCGCCGCAAATCACCTTCAATTTTAAATTTTGCAACCTCCGCACGAATTCTTTCCAAATCGGCTTCGGAAATATCTTGTACTTTTTTGGAAGGCTCTATGCCAGCCGCTTCGCAAATTTTTAATGCGCGATTTTTACCAATACCAAATATTGCAGTTAATGCAATCACAAGATGTTTTTTGTCTGGTATGTTAACTCCACCAATACGGGCCATTTATATACTCCTAATCACTTCAAATATCTTCGTTTTTACGGATTTATTTACGCGCTTTCTCGCTTGCAAAAAGGCGTGTAAGTATATCTTACCTAAAAGAATCTGTCCATCCTTATTAGCGCAAGCGCTATGTTTTCTCACAAAGCATTATCCTTGTCGCTGCTTATGCTTTGGATTAGTGCAAATAATCCAAACCTTACCATGTCGCCGAATAACGCGGCAATTACGGCAAATTTTTTTCACGGATGCTCTCACTTTCATTGTTTTATCCTCTATGTCGCGCAAAATACACTCTTCGTTTTTTGGTTTTCAGCTTTGTTGGCTCAAAGCTCGCAACAGTCATGTATTTATACATTCCTATTACTCTCTTCTCCTCGTCGAGAAACCAAAATACTCAGGTCTATCGATGTTAACCCTAAAAACCTATTCACGAGAAGTATGGCTTAAAAAAATCGTCGCTATTTCAACAAGCTCATACCGCCTTTCAGATTCGCTTTTTTCAATAGCGATTCGTATTGATGCGATAGCAAGTGCGCGTTAATTTGCGCCATTAAATCCATCACAACAACCACAATAATTAATAACGATGTACCGCCAAAATAAAACTGTACATTCCAGTAATACATTAAAAATTGCGGCAACAAACAAACTGCAGTGATATAAATCGCCCCAAAAAAAGTGAGCCTCGTCATGACCGTATCAATATAATTAGCAGTCTGATCACCTGGACGAATGCCTGGAATAAATGCGCCTGATTTTCTTAAATTATCGGCTGTATCTTTGGGATTGAAAACAAGCGCTGTATAAAAAAAACAAAAGAAAATAATAGCGGCGGTAAAAATGATAATATGTAAAGGCCCTTGCTGCAATGCCAATCCCACTTGGTTCAACCAACCCATGCCTTTACCTTGACCAAACCATTGCGCTAAGCTAGCTGGAAACAAAAGAATACTACTCGCAAAAATAGGCGGAATAACGCCAGCCATATTAATCTTTAATGGTAAACTAGATTTTTGCGCTGCGTACATATGATTCGCTTGCTGTCTAGCCGCATAATGCACCGTAATTTTCCTTAGTCCGCGCTCGACAAAAACAACAAAGGCGGTAATCACTAAAATAAAAGCAATAATCAACAGAAGTGTAATCACTTGCATTTGCCCTTGCCGCACTTGGTTCAATGTACGCGCAATAGCCCCGGGTAATCCAGCAACGATACCGGCAAAAATAATCATCGAAATACCGTTCCCAATTCCTTTTTCTGTAGCTTGTTCTCCCAACCACATTAAGAACATAGAACCCGTCACTAAAGTTAAAGTCGAAACCATATAAAAAGAAATGCCGGGCGTTAATGCAATACCGCCTGCAGCCAACATTTTTGAAATACCAATCGCTTGAAAACAGGATAATAACAATGTTGCATATCGCGTATATTCGTTAATTTTTCTATACCCTGATTCGCCTTCCTTTTTCAACTCGGCTAATTTGGGAGAGATGACAGTAAATAACTGCAAAATAATAGATGCGGAAATGTACGGCATAATCCCCAAAGCGAAAACCGTAAATCGACCCAATGCGCCACCTGAAAACATATTAAATAATCCTAATATGCCATTTTGCTGCGCATTAAACAAATTCGCCAAAGCCGTTGGGTTAAGTCCCGGTACAGGAACGTGGGCACCAACGCGATAAATAAATAAAACTAGCAATAAAAAAATAATGCGTTGCTTTAATTCAGATAATCCGCCCTGCGAGAGTGATGTGTTGTGCTTTGAAGCATTTTTTGCCATTTAAGCTTAATCCTCGACCCTGCCTCCGGCTGATTCAATAGCTGCTTTAGCACCAGCAGAAATCTTAAGCCCTTTGACAATAATTGCTTTTTCAATTTTTTTATTTTTATCTAGAATGACTTTAACTTGCTTTGTCGTATATTTGAGAAGTTTCTCTCTTTTAAGTACGTCAAAATCAATTTCGGTAGCAACCATTTTTGCCAACTGAGACAAGCGAATTTCTTGGATTGAAAAAGCCGTCATCGAATGAAATCCGAATTTAGGTAACCGCCTTTGTAACGGCATCTGCCCACCTTCAAATCCAACTTTATGAATCCCACCCGATCGCGCTTTTTGCCCTTTATGGCCTTTTCCAGCAGTTTTCCCTTTACCGCTGCCGATGCCTCGGCCTAACCGTTTATACGTTTTATTAGACCCGGCTGCCGGTTTTAATTCATTTAGGTACATTTTATGCTTCCTCGACCTTTAGTAAGTATGAAATTTTGTTAATCATGCCACGAATACTGGACGTATCTTCAAGCACAACGGAATGACGAATACGGCGTAAACCCAGTCCTCTAACACAATCCAAGTGACCTTTCACCCGACCATATTTACTTTTCACCAAAGTAACTTTTAATTGCTTCTGTTTTTTTGTCATAGCGCCTACCCTAAAATTTCTTCGACGGTTTTATTTCTTTTTGCTGCCACTAAATCTGGCGTCAACATATTTTCTAAACATTTCATCATCGCACGAATCATATTATTCGGATTACTCGATCCAATACATTTCGCAATCACATTTTTGACGCCCAAGACCTCAAAAACGGGTCGCATAGCACCACCCGCAATAATACCCGTACCTGGTGCGCCGGGTAACATAACAACGCGCGTAGCGCCGTACTTGCCAGTCATGTTATATTGCAAGGTGTTGTCGCGTAAGGGGATTTTAACCATGTTTTTTCTGGCTTTATCACTGGCTTTTTGAACGGCAACAACCACTTCTTTTGCTTTTCCGCGACCAAAACCAACACGCCCATTACCGTCGCCTACAACCACAATTGCGGAGAAGCTGAAGTCTCTGCCGCCCTCTCTCACTTTGGTTGTTCTTCTAATTTCAACGACTCGATTATCTAACGTATCAGCATTCTGCTCTTGTGATTCCGTTTTCTTCGCCATATTCATTTAACCTCTTCAACGCCTAATATAATTTCATACCTACTAAAATTCTAATCCCGCATTTCTAGCGGCATCTGCTAATGCTTTAACGCGCCCATGATACTTATAGCCGGAACGATCGAAAGCAATTTTTTTAATGCCTAATTTCTGCGCTTTTTCCGCAACCGCCACACCAATTTTTTCTGCTTTTTGAATGGGCGTTAGTGACTCTTTTACTTTAAAACTTTTTTCTGCGGTGGAAGCAGAAGCCAAAACCTGCCCGCCTTCGGCTGAAAATAACTGAACATAAATGTGCTGCAATGTCCGATATACACATAACCTTGGCACTGCTAAGCGCTTAATATTTTCTCTGCCGCGTCTTGCCCTTTTTAATCTTGCTATCTTTTTATTCATGGGTGAATCCTACTTTTTCTTCGTTTCTTTCAGGACAACGATTTCGTCACTATAACGAACCCCTTTCCCGTTGTATGGCTCAACTGGCCTTACTGCGCGAATATTGGCCGCAACTTGTCCAACTTGTTGTTTGTCGGCTCCTCGAATAATAATTTCCGTAGGAACTGGTGTTTCAATGGTAATCCCCGGTGGAATATCATAAATAGTGGGATGAGAAAAACCTAAGCTTAAATTCAATTTTTTCCCTTGAACTTGCGCACGATAACCCACGCCGACAAGTAATAATTTCCGTTCAAATCCTGCGGTCATACCGACAAGGGTGTTTTTTAAATTAGCCACTGCGGTACCCAACAAAGCTTTTAATTTAATTTTATCCTTGGCGGGCAATTCATTCGGATTGATCGTTGTATTGACCTTTAACCCAGCATCTGTTTTTTCAATGGCAATTTGTTCTGGAATTAAATACTCCGATTGCCCTTTTTGGCCTTTCATAACCACTTTTTGCTTTTCAATTTTAATTTCCACATGCTTTGGAATAGCAATAGGTTTTTTTGCAATTCGTGACATAATCTTATTAACCTTTATTCAACATAACATATCACTTCACCACCAACACCTGCTGCTCTTGCAGCGCGATCCGTCATTAGCCCCTGAGGTGTTGAAATGATTGCGATTCCCAATCCACCCATAATTTTGGGTAATTTTTTACATGCTTTATAAGTACGCAGGCCTGGTCTGCTCACACGTTTAATAGCGCTAATAACAGGCTTCCCGTTAAAATATTTCAGCTGAATTAATAAATCAGTTTTTGGCCCTTGCTCAATCAGTTGATAATCTTCAATATAGCCTTCTGACTTTAATAATTTCGCAATTTCTGCTTTTTGTTTAGAAGCCGGCATGGCAACTTCTGCAAGCTTAGCCATCTGGGCATTTCTCACTCTTGTTAACATGTCCGCTATGGGATCTTGATTACTCATAAATAATACTATACCTCTTTAATTACCAACTCGCTTTCACTAATCCGGGCACATAACCCATCATCGCGTATTTTCTTAAACACAATCGGCACAATCCAAATTTACGATAGATTGAACGCGGGCGCCCGCAGCACTGGCATCGGCGTTTCACTCGAGTAAAGTTCGAATTTCTGGGCATTTCTTGAAGTTGTCGATGAATATCCCAAGGAATATCTCCCTGAATATATGATTGCCTAGCGAGATCTTTTAACTCGGCTCGTTTTGCACGATATTTTTTCTCTAAGGCTTGACGTTTTTTATTTCTTGCCGTTACTGATAACTTTGCCATAACTATTTGCCCTGTATCTGTTCAGTTGTGATTTTCTCTCTCAATGGGAAATTAAATGCCTGCAATAATGCCCATGCTTCTTGATTTGTCTTAGCGTTGGTTGTGATCGTAATATCCATGCCGCGAATTGCATCAATTTTATCGTAATTAATTTCTGGAAATACGATTTGCTCACTAATGCCAAAACTATAATTCCCACGCCCATCGAATGATTTTGAACTAAAACCACGAAAATCTCTAATGCGAGGGATCGCGATGCTGATCAATCGATCAAAAAACTCGTACATACGTTCACGCCGCAAGGTCACTTTACATCCGACTGGCCATCCTGCACGAATTTTAAATCCCGCAATAGATGTCCTAGAATGGGTTTTAAGAGGTTTTTGCCCTGTAATCAATGCCAAGTTTTCCATTGCGAAATCCAGGACTTTTTTATCAGCAACCGCTTCACCAACACCCATATTAACGGTAATTTTCAGGATACGCGGCACTTGCATAATATTTTTATAGCCAAATTGCGTCATCAGCTGTTTAACAATTTCTTTTTGATAGAACTCTTTTAATCTCGCCATGAATTCACCTAACCTTTATCCGCATCAATCATTTCACCGGAAGATTTGAAGCAACGAATTTTGCGACCATCTTCTAAAATACGATATCCCACGCGATCGCTTTTATGAGTGATTGGATTGAATATTTTTACATTTGAAATATCTAAATAAGCTTCTCGCTCCTGAATACCTCCTGGCTCGCCTTTCTGAGGATTCGGTTTAACGTGTTTTTTTACTTTATTCACACCTTCAACCAATAATCGAGAACGCCCATTCAACTCTTTTTTTATCCCAATAACAGCGCCCATTTTACCTTTGTCTTTCCCAGCAATAACGGCGACCTGATCACCTTTTTTAATTTTTAATTTAACCTGCTTCATAGTTTTCTCGCTTTTATAAAACTTCCGGCGCCAATGAAATAATTTTCATATAAGCATCTCTCAATTCGCGTGTAATCGGTCCGAAAACACGAGTACCCACCGGTTGCATTTGATTATTCAATAAAACCACGGCGTTCGTATCAAATCGAATAAGCGAACCATCTTGACGACGTACGCCTTTTCTCGTTCGAACAACGACGGCATTATGCACTTCTCCTTTTTTAACTTTACTTCTCGGCAGAGCTTCTTTAATAGAGATTTTGACCAAATCACCAATCCCTGCATAACGTCGACGAGAGCTACCCATGACTTTAATACACATGACTCGCCGCGCACCACTATTATCAGCAACCTCTAACATCGTTCGCGTTTGTATCATTATTTTCTCTCCAACTCTTAATATCTATCGGCTTTAATTGTTTCGACAATGCTCTTATTAAAAACGCTGACGAAATATTTCAGTCTTCATCCACCGCCCGATTTTAAAGAGCGGCGATTTTACCATCACTTAATGCATTTAACTATCGTTTTTTTAGCGCAAAGCAAAATTATAATTAATTTGCTTTCTCTATCACTTCAACCAATGCCCATGCTTTTGTTTTTGATATGGGCTTTGTCTCAGTTATTTTAACGAGATCGCCTATATGACTTTCATTATGTTCGTCGTGTGCGTGAAATTTCCTCGTCCTTTTGACGATTTTCCCGTACGCTTTGTGCATAACGCGACTTTCAACGGCAATAACAATTGTTTTGTCCATTTTATCGCTGATTACTTTACCTGTTAGCTCTCTTTGATTTTTTGTCTCGGTCATAATACTATCCTACTTATTTTTTTCGCTTAAAATGGTTTTAATACGAGCAACGTTTTTCTTGACATTCTTTAACAAATGGCTTTTCGTCAATTGCTCTGTCGCTTTTTGCATACGCAATTTAAAAGATTCACGATAGAGCTCCAATAGCTCTTTTTTTAACTCTACAACAGACATGTTTCTTAATTCGCTGGTTTTCATTACATCACCGTTCTTTCTTCGTAAGTCACCTTGAGCGGCAATTTAGCGCCGGCTAATTTAAAAGCTTCCCACGCTAATTCTTTTTGCACGCCACCAATCTCAAATAGAATTGCTCCGGGTCGCACGACAGCCACCCAGTATTCTACATTTCCTTTACCTTTACCCTGTCGGACTTCTAAAGGTTTCTTCGTGACAGGCTTGTCAGGAAAAATTCTAATCCAAACTTGTCCGCCCCGCTTTAAGTGGCGACTAATCGTTCGCCTTGCCGATTCCAGTTGGCGCGCCGTAATACTACCGCGCTCGACAACCTTCATGCCGAAATCGCCAAAACTAATCCGATTGCCTCGCGTGGCCAACCCTTTATTGCGACCCTTAAAATCTTTTCGAAATTTTCTTCTTTTAGGTTGCAGCACCTTTCTATCTCCTATTCTCGAATAAGTCTATCTGAACTTGCCTAAAAAAACGATCCGCTCTGTTAAAAGCTCGCTCACAATCTTCGTCTACACTAAATAAACTGGTTGTTTGTTCGCTTTTACTCAGCGCTCATCTTTTCGCGCAAATCGAGTTTATTTTTCAACTTGTTGCTTTTGCGTTTTTTCGTCTTCATTCCCTAATATTTCATTCTTGAATATCCACACCTTAACGCCAATAATACCGTAAGTCGTGTTTGCCTCTGCGAAACCGTAATCAATATCCGCTCTGAACGTATGTAAAGGAACACGACCTTCACGAATCCACTCCGTACGCGCAATTTCAGCACCACCCAGACGACCGCTAGCACAAATTTTGACCCCTTTTGCTCCAGCCCGTAAGGCGGTTGTCACTGCACGCTTCATCGCTCGACGAAAAGCAATACGTTTCAATAACTGAGCCGCAATACCTTCAGCCACTAATTTTGCATCTAGCTCTGGTTTTTTGACTTCCTCAATATTCATCTGAACTGGAACGCCCAACATACGATAAACATCATTTCGAAGCGTTTCGACTTCTCGACCGCTTTTCCCAATAATCACCCCAGGTCTGGCAGCATGAATAATAATTTTTGCATTACGTGCCAATCGTTCAATTTCGATACGACTAACACCTGC
>Ga0209417_1001969_pt1 | contig 34639 bp, 44 predicted proteins | sample RifGroF2_FD_184002 | JGI IMG/M metagenome (GOLD analysis project Ga0209417, IMG submission 184002) | Groundwater microbial communities from Rifle, Colorado, USA - Groundwater F2 (SPAdes) (version 2) | ecosystem: Environmental > Aquatic > Deep subsurface > Groundwater | place: Rifle, Colorado... | reverse complement strand
GTAAATTAGGCGGCATGGTAGGAACCATTCTTACCAAAGAAAACGGAAAAAACCCCGTTGTGATGTTGATTCTCAGTCAGTTCTCAACTCTCTTGTCATTTGCGGCAGGACTCACAGAACATGAAGCTCACGCATACGTGCGTGTCTCCGCTCGCCTGATCCTCAATCTGGAGTGGAAGCTTCGACAGGCTGTGAACGCTTCCGAAACGCAATACGACGATGCCATTCTCAACGAGTTCGTTGAAGCATGCCGTGAAGTCGAGCCGGGGTACGTGCCTGTAGTCCTCGATTAAACGGCGCAATTGCTTCATAATCTATTCACAGGTAAACGGTGTTTACCCTTAAACTGAGGTAACAGGAATTGGTGAACAAGAAAAAGCAAACACCTTTCAGTCCCGGAGCTTTTCCATACTTGGATACTGCTCCTGCTCCTGCACCAGATAACAACGCGCCATTTGACATCAATAAGTTGAATACACGGGATCAGCAAATTTTTAATGCAGGCTTTGGGAAAGCGAAAGGTGCGGAAGACAAAACTCAGGAAGAATTGGCCAATCTCAAAACTGAGTATCAGGGTGTGTTAACAAAACTCACTCAACAAGAACAGTCGGCTACCCTTACAAAGCAGGAATTGGAAGCTCTGAAAACGAAGAAACGTGAGTTGGAAGACGCAACAATGACTGCTGAACAGAAACATGCTCGTGACTTGCAAGAAGTGCAAGAAACACACAAGACAGCTTTAACGACGGCACAAGCTGAATCGGCAAACTGGAAAGCACAGTTTGAAAACACGCTTCTTGAAAATGCCTTGACCTCTGAAGCTGTCGCACAGGATGCTTTTATGCCTTCTCAGGTTGTTGCCATGATGAAATCCATTACGGTAGCACATCCCATTCAAGAGGATGGGAAACCAACAAAGTATGAACCTCGTGTCAGCATTGTTGGTGAGGACGGGAAAGCCAAACTGGTTCCCGTAAAAGATGGCATGACTCACTTCCTCAAGAGCAACCCGAACTTGAAGAAGTCTCAAGTTGTTCCGGGAACTCAGAGTTCCAAGCAAGGAGAGATTCTTGACAAGGCAGGTGTGGTTATCACCAAAGCGCAACTGATGGATGCACGTTGGGTGAATAGCAACACCGAGAAGGTTTCTGAGTTGTTAGCTTCTGGTGACTATGGAAGAATCTTAGCACAGAAAGACTAACCTCTGTTTCTAAGGGTGTCAGTAACAAGTTAGCATTATCACAACAAACTAAGGAAGACTATCTTGAAAAACAAACTGTGGTTCATTGGAGAGCATGCTCCGCTTTCCAGTTACACCCTGAACACACAGGCTGACTCCCATAGTGACTTTATTCCTACACTGTGGGCTTCACGGGCACTCGCGTTCTTTCACCAGAATGCGATTATGGCCGGATTGGTGAATCAGGACTACAAGCAAGAAATTCAGAACCTGGGCGATACCGTCAATGTTCAGATTTTCAACAACCTTGTGGCGAACACCAAATTGCCGGACACGCCTGTGACCAAGCAGACTGCACAGGGTAAGAAAGTTCCGGTTACGTTGAGCTACCATAAGGAAGCAACTTTCCTTGTGGAAGACGTGCTCGGAGCACAAGCGAAGTTGGACATCGTAGATGGGTACATGCGGAAAGCCGCAATTGCTCTTGCAAACGATGTTGACAGCGTATTGACCGCTCAATACGCAAATGTCGGAACTTCGATGACTGTTGGAACAGGTGCAACTGCCATGACTGAAGCATTGATTCTCTCAGGTCGCCGGAAACTCAATATGATGGAAGTTCCTTACGAGGATCGTCATATCGTTGTTCCTGACTTTGAGGACATGCTGAAGGTGGACAGGTTCACAGCCAATGACAAACTCGGTTCCAGCGTTGCGATCCGTACCGGACAGATCGGTATGATTCACGGCTTCCGTGTTTACGAAGACCCTCGCATTTGGAATCTTGTCGGGTCTGGTGGTGCAGTCCACAACCTGATGTTCCATCGTGACGGTATTCTGTTTGTCACTCGTCCACTTCCTCTTCCTCCCGCCGATTCCGGCACAAAGGGAATCTATATGGAAATGGACGGCGTAGGTTTCCGTCTGTTGTACTCTTACGACAACGATTACCTCGCTACAAAGATTACCGTGGACGTTCTGTACGGTGTGAAGGTCGTTCATCACCCGACAGATCAAACGATCTACAAAGCTCCGTTGATTGACATTCAAACCAACAACTAAGAGCTTTCAGTGGGCAGGGGTAGAGTAGATATTTTGGAGCTACCCCTGCCCACGTCTAAGTTACAGTTTTAATAAGTAGGAGTTTCGTTTTGGCTGTAACAAGTGTTATCAACGAGCATGGTCAGCGTGTTCCTGTACCGTGGAATTGGCATGACATCCTGCCTGACTGGTTCGATGGAAAACAAATAATTCCCACGGCACACGTTCATAATTTCAAAAGCCCTGATCCTCCGCAACTATGGATTGAGAGAATTGGTGGGGGTTATGGAGATGTTATCCATCTCTTGTCTGCAATAGAGGATAAGATTTTCGAGTTTAAGGAACAGTATGGGCCGCAATCCCGTATTATTCTCAGTTTCCCCTCTGTTCATCACTTCATGTTAGAACAACTCAAACAATATGGTGTTGAAGTTGTGAGTAGCGAGAATCTTGATGAGCACTTTGGAAAGACCTTCAATTTCTTAACTCACGCTATTGTTAATTCGAGGGAACACATAAATCTTCTCTGCCCTTGCGATGATCATGAAGTAGGTACAAAATTCAAACCTTTTAAATCAAGGGTAGAGATTTTTCATGAAGCGTGTGAAGTCAACCGTCCTGTGCGACCCCCGATTCTCAGATTCAAGGAAAGAGGGGAAAATCCGTTTCCAAAGAAGCAAAAGGTTGTCTGTATTTGCTTACGTTCAATTGATCGTTTTAAGGATTGGCATTTTGATGGTTGGTTGGAAGTTATCAAAGTCTTGCAGAAAAAAGGGTATTTCGTCTACACAAGTGATCTTGAGTTCAGTTTTGAAGGTGTTCCCGCCATTGTAAAGAAGTCTATGCCTGAAGTGACTCGTTACCTTGCATGGACAGACGCTATCATTGGCCCGGATACAGGCCCGATATTTCTGGCCGCTTCACAAGGGGTCACTACCATTGGATTGTTTGGAAAGACAAGTGGGTACTTGTTACTTGAGAAACATTATATCAATGGACACGCAGTTCAAGTAATACGTCCTGATCTCTGTAAACGCCCTTGCTACCACAGTAAAGAGCACAGAGGATTCTACTGTGATCAATATGGATTCTCTGGTGCGGCAACAGGTTGCATGAACGACATCACCGTAGAGATGGTCGTTAGTATGTTTGAGGGCTTAGAGAAGTATGGACAGATCGGTAATACACGTTGGGATAAAGAGGAGTTTCAAAAGTATGTGCCCGACTACTACAGATTCTAAACCAAAAATGTTGAAAGTGTTAAATTCTGCTGGAGTGATTAAAGAAATTCCAGAAGATGAAAAAGACCTTCTTCGTATTTTGGAGGGGAGTGGTTGTACAATATTAAAACCGGGTGTTGTACATCCTGCAATGTTTGCAAACACCAATGAAGAACCAATTGCACCAGAACCTCCGTCTTTTGTCTACTACCCGCCCTTTGACGAACTTCTTAGACGTGCAAATGACGATGTGGAAGATGCAGAGGAAATCTGGATTATAGCACAAGGCACACAAGGATACAGTGCCTTCACACGAGATGACGCAGACGAATGTTGGACTTACTACAACAAAAGAAAAGTCTGGTTAAAGGAACAGGAGACAACACGTGGCAATAACGATTGATGCAACTGCTGGAGGTAGCAGTTCCAACTCTTACATCACATTAGCCGATGCGAACACGTATTGGGCTGATCTTGGTGCTATTTGGGCATCCAAAACTGATGATGAAAAAAAGGTTGCATTGGTTCTGGCTACTCGTGCAATTGATCGTTTAGAGTTCATGGGTTTGAAAATGAATACGAGTGTTGTGGGTGCTACTGATTACCAAAAGTTGAAGTGGCCGAGGAAATCAACAAACTATTGGGAAACGTGGTTTGCGGCAGATGAGGAGGGGTCAACTAATCGTATTCTTCCATACAGCTATAACAGTTCTGGAGTTCTGATAATTCCTCCTGAAATTGCAGAGGCATGTGCTATTCAAGCAAATCACATTTTGGCAACCAATCCGCGTTTGTCACAAGTTGTTGACCACATCCGTTTGCAAAAAGAAGGTGTTGCTTCCTTCTCTGTACCGGGGTTAACAGAAACATTTTCAGGTGATGGCGCAAGTCCTTTTTACTTCTTGGCAGAAGAAGCACTTGCGAAGTTAAGAAAATTCGTTAACAGTGAAGTACAAGTGATCCGTGCCTAATCCTCTTGACCCAAATAATGTTGCGGCGACTGCTGTTGAGTTCGTAAGTTTCTACCATGACATCTTACGACAAATACAACAGATGTATGCTGTGGGAACTCCCGGAGGAAAAGAACGAGCGATAAAATTATATCGTCAATATCATTATTGGCTTCACTTGGCAGATACACAAGCAGATAAGTGGTTAAAAGAAAATATTCCACTGATGTTACAGTATGGGGATGACCACGGGTTTCTAAGTTTGAAGTCACTTGGTTTTCTTACTGTAGATGACTCCTTTACACAGCTTCACGAACAGGCAATTGCAGGAGTGATCGCTACAGTCAAACAGGAGATGAATAAAGTAACTGCACAACTGGACAGGTCACTATTGAGTTTTGTTAGGAGAGTTCAACTGGCAACACCTGAACAGAGAGCAGTACTTGAAGAAATAGCAATATCTGTGGCTTTGGGAAATGATACAGCAATCACAAGTAAGAGAATACAGCAACGGATCGTTGCAAAAGCAATTGGTGGATACATTCAAGTAGGGAACAAAACACTTCCACTAAACAAGTATGCTGATTTGTTGGCAAGAACACATCTCCGTGTTGCCTACAGTCGGGGAACTGAAATGCGGTTGCAGGCAAATAATGTTCAGTTGGTTGTGATAAGTGAGCACAACACTACTTGTAAGATGTGTAAGTACATTGAGGGAAAAGTTTTTTCATTGGATGGAAAACACCCAGATTACCCTTCTATTAAGATACTTCCTAATGGCGGTTGTCCAATACACCCACACTGTCTACATGTAGAAAACGGATTTATTGTTGCTCTTGCAAGTGAAGAAGAATTACAGCGTGTGAAGATTGATCCTGCTACATGGCCTTTTAAAGACACTAAAGACAAACTGATTAAGAGAGCGGCATGAGCATTATAGAAGCTTACGCAAACGCACAATTTCGTGTGTACGTGCAGGGAAGCGCACAAACAAATGACTTTGGCCGCCCTAAAGTAACGACTGCTCCTACTACAGGAACACTCTATAAATGTCGGTATGCACAAGGGAATGTGATGGTTGAAGGTACTGAAACAGGTCGTCAAAGAGGGTATATTATATCCTGTGAGAGTACAGTTGTTGTTGACGCTGACAGTTTACTTGAACTCTATGGACTTGACAGTGTTCCAACACGTATTGCAACATTACGTGTTGTTGCAAAAGATCAAGGAGACTTGTTAGGAGGAATCACAGGGGTACAAAAACTTCAGTGTGTTGCGGCACAACAAGTAACACCTGTTCCGGGTGACTAATGCCTGTACAAGGAGCACGATTCGTTGTTCGTACAACTGACACAGGGGATTTTCAAATAGAGCCTGTTGTACAGAGTGTTATCATGGGAGGTTTTGCACAAGTAATTTACATGATTTCTGAAGACCTCCTCCGTGAAGCTGTTGGTCGCGCAAACATCAAAACAGGGTTATTGAGGTCTACGGGAAATGTGCGTTTGGAAGACCAAGAAGTAGTAGCAATGGAACTTTCAAACGCAATTAAAAGTGGGCCAACCAAATCAGGAAAACTTCGTGCAGGGCGTGTGTATGTGGGGAAAAAAGAAAACCCAACAACTGTTGCTATTCGAGCAATGCAACAAGCAAAGACATCAAGTACTTTTAAATTCGTTGTAGGCTTTGCAACACCCTACGCAAGATATATTCACCAAAGTGATAGATGGACAAAATTAGGTCCACGATCATTACGGGCAAATTCCGGGGGGAAGTTTAAAGGACGTGTTGGAAAGTATTATCTCACACGTGCATGGGATGACAATCAATCACGTTACTTTTCATTTTTGGATCGCACTTTTAGGAGATAGAAGATGTCCGTAGTACATGGAATGGAATATGTAATGAAGAAGTTCGTAGAGGTCACAATGGCTTTTGCTTACCCCTCTTTGAGAGTGTACATCTACAATCTTCCTGCAAGTGCGGATCAGGCTGTCTTTTCAATTTCTGTGACTCCTCTTGCGCCTTCTATAAGTAAAGATGAAACACAGAAAGACATTTATTATAAATTCACTTTACAAGCGGCAGATGAGGAGCAAGGACTGATTGCGGCAAATCTCTTGTTTGAAGCAGTAAAAGACACTGTGATTGCCGCAAACTATTACAGTTTGGGAAACTACAAACTAATTATCACCGCAATAGGAGTTCCCGCTTATGAAGGATTAAGTGCGGCAGGACAACCGATGTTTGCAGTTAATATTGCGTTAACCACTATCAACGAGTAAGGAGAAATCACTTTGGCTTATGTAGTTGCAAACCTTGAAATCGGAGCAGGGAGTCTCCAAATTGCAGTCTACAATGGTAGCACTGTAACCCCTCCCGGAACAGATGTTGGAGGTACATTGGGTGCAGAACTCACATACCGACAAGAACAAGAACCTGTCGAGATTGATCAAACGATGGGGCCAGTTACCGTTTTCCAAACTGGTGAAGAAGGAGGTTTCAAAATCACAGTTCGTGAACAGAACATGCGTTCTCTTGCACTGGCTGTCGGTTTGAACCCCGATGACGCAACGCAACTGCTCTCAACACCGGGAGTGCAAGAGCGTATCGTCTTTGGTGGAAAGAAAAATCCCGTTTTCTGTTATTTGACGTACACCGTAAGTCGTGCTTCCGACATCACAAAGAACTGGATTGTGAAAATCTATCGTTGTACTGCTCAGGGACTTTCTCTTCCTTATCAGAAGAAAGATGTCCGGCAGTTCGACATTGATTTCAAAGCTTTCCCGGTGAGTTCCACGAATGATGCTTGTGGTGAAATCGTTCGACAGATTTAATAAAAGAAATTAAAGAGGAGTTTCGTTAGAACAATGTCAAGCGCAACAACACAAGGTTTCACCTATGAGTTTGGTGGTAAAACATACCACCAGAAACCGTTGGTGATCGGACAAATTGAACAACTCGCAAGTGCCGTAGAAAAGTTGCCTATCCCTTTGTTTGAGTTCAGCAAGTTTAAATCTTATACTCCGCAACAGTGGAAAGATACGTTGGTGCAACTCTTGAGAGAAGGAATACTCTCTACGGCACTGGCTGTTGTACTGATTCCTGAAGGACAGAAGTCTCGTGATCGTAACTTGCAGGAAATTGAAGGTGACATTCGGGATGAGTGCCCACTGCTTACAGGTGTCAAGGTGATTACAGATTTTTTTACCTGCAACGGCTTGAACGAGATTGGATCAATTGCGAGAAAAGCAAGCGACAGCTTCCAGAGTCAGAGGACAGAGATGACACAACAGCCTCAGGAGCAGACTCATCAAGACGAGACACATCCTTCACAGACTTAATATTGGAACTTTCGGAGGGTGATCCTCTGAAATTCATGGAACTTCGTTGGGAATACATTGTTGTTGATGTAGTGCGCCTATCGTATCAAACACAAGTGCGTAAGATACGTGAAGCCCAGAGGGATGTCGCTGATAAACTCTTTCAAGCAAGAGTTGCGGGTGCAGAGGGAGATGGTCTTCATGAGTTGGAAAACTCTTTTGAGGAACTTGGTGATCTTGCCAAGAAGTACTCTGTACAATCACAAGTGAAGGATGCTAAGAAAGATGCTGAAGAGAGTATTGATGACAAATTCCTTCGATTCATTCATGCAACAGGTATAAAAGTAACAACAGAGAAAGCTCCTGAATAATGGCCGATACTGAAAGCAATGTCGTTAAAAAAGTAGAAATCGAGCTTGTAGGAAACTTACAACTCTTTATTGGAAGTCTTCGTGAAGCTCGGCAATCTACAAGACAAACTGCCCGTTATCTTCGACAGGATTTTAAAGATGTCGTAGACTCGATGGCAGAAGTCAACCGTGGAGCAATGCGCTTAAAAGGTGCATTTGTTGAAATTGGTGCGGCATTAGGTATTGGCTTATCAACTTACAAAGCAATTGCTTTCTTTGAAGAGATCACAAAGCTGGCAGGACGTGTTGAAGTTCTGGAAGTCGTTTCAGAAAACATGGGTCGAACTGCTGGCTATACTTCAGAACAGATTAGAAGGTTTGTCAATGAAATAAAAGCTTTAAATATCACAACTCAGCAAGCCAATCTCTCTGTAACCAAGTTCATTCAAGCAGGGTTGCAGTTAGATAAAGTTGCCGAAGTTGCAATGGTTGCCCGTGATGCTGGAGTTATCATGGGTTTCTCTACTCAAGAAGCATTGGCCGGAATTGTTCATGGTATCATTACACTCCAACCAGAAGTGTTGCGTACCTATGGAATCATTTCAAACTTGGAAGTCGCCTATAGAAAGCAAGCCCGACAAATGGGCATCTCCTATGATGACATGGCGCAAAGTGTAAAGCAACAAGTAGCTTTAAACGAGGTGTTGAAGATCGGTGCTCGTTTGCAAGGTACTTACGAAACAGCAATGACGAAACCTCATAAGCAGATGCTTTCACTTATTCGTGTGACAGAAGAGTTCAAAGTATCTATGGGAAGACAATTTCAAGAGTTGTTTTCCAACATTGTTTTGAAGATGACAGATTTTCTCACTGTAGGAAAAGACAGTGAAGAATTGAAAGAGGTCTTCAGAGGAGTAGCAAATGCGGCTTTGAATCTCTTCAACACTCTCATTGCTATGGGGGAATGGGTTGTCCGTAATCGTGGTTGGTTGTCAACAATGTTTCAAGCATGGATACTCTTGAAATTTGGATGGGCTGTTAAGTTTGTCGTTGCGTGGTTTGGAAAGATGATGGGAATGTTTGTTGGTGCAGGCGTTGCCACAATTCCTCGTTTCATACAGGTAATGACAATGGGGAGAGCAACACTTGGTAAATTTGCAGTGACCATGAAAGTTGCTGTACAATGGGCAGGAAGTCTTGGAACAGCTTTGGGCTTCCTTACTGCAAAATTTCCCGTAGTTCTACAGATCATGATCGGACTTCTCGGTGTGTTAACTGTAGCCTTTGCAAAAGCTGGCTTCATAGCAAGTGTTGCATGGACAAAGATTCTTGGGCCTATTGGAATTATTCTTGCCGTAGCCTCTGCTGTGGGTTTGCTTGTAACTGCTACAAACGATCTAACTGAAGCATCGAGTGAATCCGATTGGGCACAGAAACAACTTCAGGGGGATGCTGTTAAGACTGCTTACGAATATTTATCACTTCGTACTCAAGCAGTGTTCCTAATGCAGGACTTTCTCGCTCTTGCTAAGACACAAGGGATTACGGCAGACACAACAGAAGACCTCCAGAAGATTTTTGACCAGTTACAGAGCACCACTCCAGACCTTGTTACAGGAATTACAAACTTGAAGGATGCTTTTGATCACTTCAATGAAGTAGAACCTATGGAAAACGCTCGTATTGCTGAACTGACAATTGCCCGACTAAATTCAGAACTCAACAAGACAGCCGAAAATCTCAAGTCTCAAACTCTCAAACTTAAACATGATGCAACTGCTTTTGTAGACTCTGTAGGGCAACCGTTTGGTGAACTCGTTGCTTTCCAGAAGAAAGTTGAAGGACTCTTTGAGAAAGCCAAATTTGGTGATCCACTGGCAGATCAGTTCAAGGAAGTAACAACGACCTTTAATACGGAGTCAAAGAAACTTTCAGAAACAATAACTGATCTTGTGAATGCAGGAGCAGATGCTTCCGGTTTTGAAGAACTACGGGGTTGGTACACAGACGCTTTTGATCAAGCACTCTCTCTTTATTCAATTGAAGAAAAACGATTGAAAACACAAAAAGAGATTGACAGAATTAAAGCAGAGGGATTGCTCCGTGGCGAGGGAGAGGGTGATCTTCCTGAAGGTAGAGACATTATCAAACGTAGAGAGGATACTCTTAAAGAAGCCGCAGTGCGTATTGAGCGTTTGAATGAATCTCTTGCTGATACTGAATTGGGAAAAGAGAAAGCACGTCTTCAAAGGGAACTGGTAGAATACGGAAACTTTCTATCCCAAATGGCATCACTTGGGTTACAGAAAACACAAGAGTACCAAGAGATAAGAAAGAAGATTGCAGACTATGATAAAAAAGAGGGAACTCGTATTCTTCGAGAATCTGAACTCAAAGAAATGGCGAGACAGGAATCTTTATTGAAAATAACATCCCGTGCTAACTTGACAGGGTTACGCAATCTGGCAAACTTCTACGAACAGAAAATGCTTCTCTTGGATACAAGCAATGAAGATGAAAAAAATCTTTATGACACTTATGAAGCAGATCGGATAGCTGTTCTTGATAGAATAAATAACCTTGAAGAAAAGCATATTAAGATGTACTCTGAAAACCAAGTTAAAGCTCTCGAAACACTGCTTGAGAGATGGAAAACAGGTTTACAGAAAATGATAGAAGAAGGCGGAAAGGACACTGAAGAATACTTTGAGTTGCACTCACAAATCATCTCTGGAGAGTCACAACTTGCCGAAGCCCGTGTGAAATTATGGGCTGAAAAGAATGAACTTGTCATTAAGAGTATCCGTGTGGTTGAACAAGCATGGGATACAATGATTGACACAGTTGTTGACTTGGAAATGACAGGTGCGGAGAGAATTAAGAAGATATGGCAATCGTTGCTAAAGGCATTTATTGATGTCATATCTGAACAGATAAAATGGATACTTTTCCGCAACTCTCTTCAATTTGGATTTGGAAGCATCTTTCAACTGTTTGGTGCTCCTGCAAGGGGCGGTACAGGGGGAACTATTGTTGGTGGTGGTTTCCGTGGTGGTGGTGCTATCATAAAGAGTATAGGTAATGGTGGTGATCCCTTTCATAAAGAAATAGTACGGTTGATGGATAGTTTGGGAAGCTTACAACAGAGTGTTATTGTGACAATACCTCCCGTACAAGTTGTAAGCAGTGAAGGAATCTATCTTGCCGGAGTTACAGGTCAAAGAACAAGAAGAATTGTGACTATAGGATGAGTTTAGAAACTACAAGATTCAAGGTAGAAGTAGGATACCTAAACATCACATCTGCTGATGGTGGTGTGCTTTATCAAGATATTACATCAAGAATACTTGAGAGTTCTCAAATAAGTATTCGTGAGGGTGTAAGTGGTGAAGAGTCTCTTCATACCTATGAAACTCCAAACTTATCTATTGAAGTAACAGGTAACTTATCCTTAGAGGATTCATCTGGGTATTGTGTTCGCGCATACAGTCCTGTGAGAGTTTATGAACGTGTAACAGACGGAGACTTTCAACTTAAATTTGTCGGGTATGTAAGCCCGGAGGACTTTGAAGTAAAAGAGGAAACACTCGGTTGGCCGACAACCTCTCTTTTGCTTGTAAGTTACTTTGCTTTCTTGAATGAAATGATGCTTGGTACATTTGATTACGGATATAGAGCACAGTCACCGGGGTATCAAGATCAAGATGCAGGAGAGGCATTTGTTCTCTACATAAAAAAAGAGCGCGTTCTTGCTCCCGGAGTAAATATGGATGATCATCCTAATGAAGACCCTGATGATTATTCTGTTGACGCTGAAGTAGCTGTCCTCCCCTCTTACTTCAATTATCCGGGATACGTTCATGTGGAAGACATCACTCTCTTTGAACGTGTGAGACTCTATGACAGTAGAATGCTTTCAGATTTACCAAGTATACATTTGGAAACAGGGGGTTGGGCACTCTACACATATAACGAGACATTCCCCAACACTGCCTATATTCGTTATATAGATAAAGACACAGAGTTCGACAACATTCCGTTGTATTGGAGAACAAATAAGACACTGTTTGATGTTCTTCAAAATGTGTGTTTTAATGCGTCAAGATACTTCGAGGGGTTTCAATTTCATAAAGCTCCGTGGCCTACTTTTCGATTGGGAAACACTGCAAGTGATTTCCCCAATTTAGATATTGATGGAACTGTACCACTTGATCTTGGTTCTGTTTGGCACTTTCGGTATCTTGAGATTCCTGCAACTGGAAGACAGTACATGATCGTGTGGCATACTCAATGGGAAATTGAGATATTTGAATTTACCAACGCTACAACTCTTACAAGTGTTGGTGGAGGAACACAGACATTAGCACAGAGAACTCCGTTGACTGTTCAGCAAGGGGGGTCAGGTTCAGATTTTCATGCAAGATTCCCTGATTATGTGTTCGACAGCTTTAACGATTACCAATACAGATACCCGATACGCTATGTGCAGGGAACAACAGACGGGTATGTTGGAACACATAAAGATTATGATGAGAGTACCAACGTTTGTCATGTTTCTGATGACGGGCAGTTCATTTATATTCTTTGGACACGTGTCTTCGCCACGAAATATTCTCGTGTAGTTGGGGGTATGAATAATGGGATGTACAACGGAGTAGTTTTCTATCAACACAGAATAGTAAGATACGACACTGTGAATGATGTTTTTGAAACTACAACATTTCAAGGTGAACGATATGTACTACCCGGAGGACATCTTGGGGGGGTAAGTCAAATAGACGATCCTCGTTTATCAGATAACGCTAACTATCAATACCCCATCCCAAAAAGTGTTACGGGTAATTGGGAAGAAGCGGCAGGATGGGGATTTCAGTATCAAACACCTAATACCTACGTTGCCGAAGTTGGAGATGGTGTTACTGAAAATTGGGCAATGTTTTGTTTGGAAAACACACCTCATCCAAGTCAAGTTTCCAGTATCTATGATGGTTCCTATGTTCGTAACAACTTGGAAATGTCATATACAGGGGATATTGCTTTAGACATTATCAAGTTCGACTTCAGAGATACTACAGGGGGGAATATCTTAAAATTGATTCTTCAGTTGACAAATGCACTCCCGAAAGTTACTTATGAGTCAGGAGATGTTGTCATTACTCTTCTTCCGAGAAGAGGTGAAGGGATCAATACATACTATTTGGAGTATAGACAAATATGGGCAGGGGGTTTGAGTCAACGACAATTTAGGTATATCAACAGAGAAGATGTACCCGACTTTGACATTACCGGGTTGGAACTCCCTGAACCACACAGAAAGTTAATTACACGATATTATCAGGATAATTACTTTCTCATTGCATTTGATTTTAACACACTTCAGGTTGTCGCTTTTGGAAGCAGTGTTCCTTCATGGTTGGTTGCTGTACAAGTAGGCGATCTTATTTTAGGGACTGCTGAAGGGTCTGTTGTTTTCGGAGTTGTTGAACACATTATAACACAAGAAGAAGAAAAGATTCTTGAACTGAGAGGTTGAGATGACTGATCACACAGATCATGGTGGACAATATTACCCTGATGGCCCTGTCCGCATTGTCTTTGGTGACAGTGCAGATAATGAGTATATTGATCTCCCCAACCCCTCTACACGTGATTTGATTTGGGATAAGCAAGTCAAACATCGTGAGACAATAACAGGGGATGAGGATTTTAAGGACAAGGGCTTTAAACCTCAATTAGAACTTGTTTGGAAAAAACCAAGTGACACTGTACAGTCAAAACTTATCCGTTTGGCAAACTACTCTGATACAGTTCTCATCTTTCCCTTCTTTCCCGGAACAGTTGGACAAGTATATAACGGGCCTGCCCTAACACTTTTAATGCGACTTCTGAAATCAGAAACACCGTCAATTTCCGGGAACAACGCAAATACGAAATTTGTTTTTACTTTTCTGGCAACGAAGTTGTATTCAAAACAGTATGACCCAGACAGTTTGAGATTGTTGCATACAGGTGACGTGCTACATGTTACTGATCCTGATGGTCTTCCTGCTGGAGTTTATAGTTTTACAGTACGCCCAATGACACATATTATTGGTGTCACAACTCCAAAACGAATTGTCCACGCTCCAAACAATATCAATTAAAAGGATCAATAAATCATGTCCGCTACACTGACAATCACTGTTGAAAATGCCTCAACAGGACTTCCCATTGCTGGTTTGACAGGTGTTAAACTTTACTATGGGTCATCCCCTCTTGTATACACAGGTAGTGGGATTTTTGCAGGCGCACTTGTTGGGTCTTTTACTGATAATGGAGATGGTTCATATCAGATCACAATTCAAAAAACAAATCAATATACAGTTAAGATTTCTGGAACTGTTGATGATGAGTATACAAACAGGTGGATTGTTGCAGATGATGCAGTAAGCACCAATCTTCTGATTGAACGTGGTGCAGGAACACTTTCAGCCGGAGCATCACTGATTGGGGTCAATGACCCTGATAACCGATTTTCTGGAGCTTCGGAAACAGTTCAGTCTGTTTTGTTGGAACTTGCAGGAGTTCGCACATCTCCATATACAAACTCCAACATTGCGGCTCTTGCCACATTCAGAAATGCGATCACTGCATCCGGCCCAGAGATCAGTGCGTTAGCCTCGGCAGGGTGTGTACAGGCAGACTTTATTAAACTGCATGCTGTCACCTCCACTGCCGCAGAATTAAATAAGCTGGATGGCTTCACAGGCACTTTCGGGAATCTGAACAGTCTTGTTTCCTTACTTGGAAGTACTGGAGGGAATGCAATAATCTATGTAGGAGCAAGCACTCCTACAGATGGAACTATTAGAACGCCTGATTGTGCCGGGGGGACTGCTTCTCACCTTACTCTTATGACGGGAAAACATGCGGGGGGTGTTCGTGGCAATTTGACGATCTCAACAGCCGGAGTTTCAGGTGGGGAAACAGGCGGGAACATTTATATTTATTCACGAGGGACAAGTGCTTCCAATGGTGGTGACATCTATATAGACTCGTCTTCAACAGGTGGTGCAGGGGATGGTGGAGACATTCTTTTGAAGGCCCAAAATACAGGAACCACAGGGACACAAGGGCAAGTCAAAATCTACAACAAAGAGCAGGGAGGAAGTTATTGGGAAGCAATGTCTGAGTTTCACATTGGAACACGTTCTTTTGCTTCTACTAACTATCTCTCAGGGCTGTCAAATACAACCTATGGTGTTATTACAAACGCATTGAGGATTCTTGATCAGCAAATCAACAATCAATATATTGCTTTGTCTGGCGGTACGTTACTTTGGAAACTTGCAAAAGTTTTTCATGATGAGATCGCAACTGGAGATATAGGGGGAACAACTTTAGCTGATGCTGTGTGGACACATGATGGGTCAACACTTGAAGAGTGTTTCCATTTTACACTTCCTGTAACTGAGTTGGGAATGTCTTCAGTGCGTATTCGTTTAATGTATAAGATAGCGTCAGGGGGGAGTGGAGGACATGTGAAGTTTCAAATTGGAGATGGTTCTGTTTATTATGCAGAGCAAACAAAACTCACATCCACTACAGACTCAAATATTTCTCTAACGCTAACTCCCGGAGTTTCGTTTTCTTCACCTCAAGTTTTCAGTCTGTGGATTTGTGATGATAACAACACACATACTCTTTCTGTCTATCGTAAATCGGTTATCGTAGAGTACATCTAATGAGTAGGTTCATTTTTGAAGCGGCAGAGATTGCTCAAGCTCTGATTGGAAGAATCGGATGGAGACAGCTTCGTGAGGACATTAAAGGGTTGAATGCTCACAAACAGGGCCGTCTTCGCTTGAGCCAGTATGACCCAGATGACCTACTCCCGTTAGCAGGACTTGGTGATGATGTTATTTCCTATATTCAATCGCAAGGTGGAGGTGGTGCTTTGGCTGATGCAGTAAACTACTATGGGACAAACCCTACTACTATAACAACTGGAGCTACCACTGCTGTTGTAACAACACCAAGTATTACTGATTGGAAACTTTGTGGTTTCGTAATTTATGGTGATGGTGATGCGACAATCAAAATCACTTTTACCCCCTCTGGTGGTTCAGCAACAGAGTTAAGATGGAAAATTCACAATCTTGAACGTAATGGGAGTGTGAGTTTTAGAAATGCTATTGTGATTTCAAATGGAACAGTTGTAACACTTAGTATCACAAACAACACAACAGGATCAGTAGATTACTACTCAGTGTTGTGTGGAGAGGCGGTTGTTGCGTAATGGCATTCGATCCATCAAAAGTTAGTATTTATGGAAGTGATGATGGGACAACACAACGTCTTATAAAGACGAACAGTGCTGGCTATCTTCAAATCTATGTCGCAAACAACCCGATTGTTTATATTCAGGGGAGTACTCTTCCGTCTGGGTATACTCCTGTTGCTGTAGCTGATACCTACCCTGTGATCATTGGAGGTCATGACTACACGAATACAGTCAGTACCCTTCGTGTGAACAGTTTAGGACAAATACAAGCAGAAATCGTATCTGCAATAGATATTTCTGATGATTACACACGGCAACTTGGCAGAGTTGTTTTGGTTGACTCAGGAGGGGTTGTTCTTAGTACATCTCCTGATGTAGGAAGAGGTTTGCTTACTGCTCCGGGGTATAACGCTGCTTCCGGTTTTTCCACTTCCCTTGCTGTAGATATAGACGGGAAAATTATTCTGGGAGCAGGGACTTCTTTAATTGGGGCAGTGACTGTTGGTGAGAGTGCGGGTGATCCTCTGCCAATTTCTCTTGACCCAGACGGTGTTGTTTATGCCTCTCTTTTAAGTATTGCCAACGACTACGCTCGTCAACTTGGAAGAGTGAAAATCATTGGTGATCCATCTGGAAGTTTGTTGGATGTTTACAGTCCTCACAACACATCTGGAGGGGAAGTTGCAGTAATGGTGTGCGGGTACACCACAGGGGATGAGGAAATAACAACACTTGAATTTGATACTACTACCCATGCTCTCCGAGTAACTCAGATTGGTACTGTCACAGTAAGTGGAACAGTTGACCTTGCTGATGATTACACACGACAACTTGGAACTGTAGACCTCTATCGAAACACTGCTGATGCTGGGGCAGGAAGTGGTTTGTCTTTCTTTGGTACTCCTGTTATGGCCGGATTCGTAACAGGGGTTGGGCCGGGAAATATTAAAATCAACGCCTCTGGACATCTCTATAATCTTATCACTGATGGAACTGATACTGTTGATATAATGAAATACGGAGATGCCTTCACCACGTCATCTCCCGGTGTTCCTGTGTTTGGAAGATATGTATCTGGTGCGGGTGTTGCACGTCCACTAACTCTTGACTCTTCAAATAGACTTCTGTGTTATGTAACTATCGGGTCTGGTACTGTCACTGCTGTTACTGACATCACAAATCCAATTGCACTGAAAGATGCGGATGCCCAGCAACTGACTTTTGCCCAAGAGAATTACAAAGCTTGGGATAATAGACGCTACTCTATCATGTCAATGGGAGTCTATGATGATGGGTTGGGAACACTTGCTCCATTTGCATTGAGAATGGATGATAAAGCAAATTTACTTGTTGTTGTAGATGGTGGGAGTTTAGCTGTTACCACTGATATAGTGCAAACAGAAGATGCCGTTCACGCGTCTGGACACAAAGGGGTAATGTCTCTTGCGATTCGACAAGACAGCTATACAGCCGCAGTACTGGCTGGGACAGTTGGAGATTACATCCCCCTGTTGACAGATAAAAGCGGCAACTTGAGAATTGCAGGATCGTGTGCAGAAGACGATGCGTTCAATGCAGGAGACTCTGGCGTAAGAGCAATGGCTGTACGAAGAGATACTCCGGTTGGAGGAGCAAGTGTTGACGCAGATGGAGATTGTGCTCCTTTAATTGTTAACAATGCTGGAAGTTTATTGACCAATGGTGGCTTTTATTTTAACTCAGGCAAGTTGACTAATGCCTCCTATAGCAGTACCGTAGACTTTATGTGCAATCACTGGTCTGTTCAAGTTGTAAAAGGTACATCTACAACAACATGGACTGTTGAATTAGAAGGAAGCAATGATGGAACAAATTTTGAAGGACTTTCACTTTCCCACACAAATGCCTCACCGGGAAATTTAAAGCATGTTGATTCCACAACGTCGAAATTACGAAGATACTGGAGAGTCAAGTGTGCCGCATGTGATCATGCTGATGGTGTAACAGTACACGTTTCGGGAGCACAACTGTAGAGTCACAGTAATTTGACAAAATAAGAAAAGGATGTCTCTGTCGTTTCCATTAGTGTAACCCATTTAATAACCTTTTAAGGAAACACTCATGGAAGTGAAGATTAACAAGAAAGACAAACCCCGAATTGTAAGTGCTTCAATCACACCCGATGCACCTCCTGCTCCCACAGTAAACGGGTTGGAACACCCAGAACCAAAGTTTGTGATGAATGAAGAGCAACTTGCTCCGATTCGTCAACACATCTTTGAAGAATCAAGCAGTCTTCTCAGTCAACGAGAACAAGTGAAGGTGAGACAAAGACGGTTGCAAGAAGAAGCAACCCTCCTTGATCAAACTGTTCAACAGCTTGAAGGTGCTCACCGGGAACTGGAAGCAATGGCCGTCAATTTCGGAATCAACGTCACCAAACTTCGTATCGAGGGTCTGCCCTCTCCAAAAGGTGAGGAAGAAGCTACGGAAGAAAACACAAATCCAGATAATGCTGATCTGGATGATACCTCTTCTGAAACTGACAACAAAACCGAGTAGATTCTGCGCCATCTACCAAAATGATAACCCTTGTTGTGTTGCCGCACAGCCAACAAGGGTTATTTCTTTTACAACACTAAATGATCCTCAATATCAATAACAACTTTACAGAAATAGAAGCAACTAAGGCTGAGAAGTCTTGGCTTGAATCTTTTCTTGTTACATCCTTTACTGAGTTTCGGAGACACGGTAGTGAATTAGTCCCTGTTTCTGTTCCAAAGTCATTTCTCACAAATAAAGGAATATTGACAGGTCTTGTCCCAGAAGTACGGAAAAGGGCAGAGGATGACGAAGTTGACGTTATTATTAAGGATTGGCGTAAGATACCGGGAGTACCCAGAGAAGTTCCTGAAACATTAGGCAATATTGACCTGAGAGACTATCAGATCAATGCCGCACAGACCCTCATACAGGCTACCAGAGGCGTTGTAGACCTCCCTCCAGCATCCGGCAAGAGTGAGATCATGATCGCCGCTATACGGGCAGTGGAAAAGGCAGGAAGTGTCTGTGTTTTGGTCAATCGAGATGAGCTACTTCGCAAGGAGTGGATACCTCGATTGAAATCAAGAGGAGTGCCAGAACATAAAATCGGTGAAATAAAGGCAGGGACATGGAAACCTAAAAAGATCACTGTTGCAATGCTTCAAACATTGCATAGACGGTTAACACAACAACCGACAAGGGACTATTTGAACAGTGTGACAACATGGGTCATTGATGAGGTGCATCTGGCCGGGGCACAAAGTTACGCAGATGTGGGATTGTTAATGAATAACGCTTACTGGAGATGGGGAGTCTCCGCTAATACGTTGGATTATGGGAAAGCACGGAACTTTCAAATGATCGGATTAACGGGAGGACAAGTTTTCTTCAAGCCACTTAAAGAGATGGTAGACGCAATGTACATATCGGACATTATCTACCATACTCCTATTGTTCCCATGTTGAATGTAGAAGATAAACATTATGGAATGGACTTTGAGTCATTACAACAAGAGTTTATATACAATAATCCTTATCATAGAAGTCTTATAAGAACAGTAACAAACTATCATAATAAAGAGAGAATACTCATCTTTGTTAATAGATTAGATCACGGAAGATACTTACGCGAGGGGATTCCTGATGCAGAATTTGCTTTTGCAACGGGAATGTCGAGAGATCGTCGAAATAACATCATTGACGCTTTCTATGAGGGGGAATTACGAGTGTTGATAGCCAGTCCAATAGCAGACTATGGGTTAGACTTTCAAGAACTCCCTGTTGTAATAAATGCAGGAGGATTAAAAAGTCCTCATCAATTTATTCAACGAATGGGGAGAGGAATGCGTTTGAAAGCCGGAAACAAACCCATGCACTATTACGATCCGAGATTTGACGGTGTTCCTATGTTGGACGATCATAGCCAAGAACGTTTACGGATTATGTTGAAACATTATCCAGAGGTTAAGGTAGTTACAACAATTTGTAGGTAATAGGAAAATGAAAGAAGAGCAAATTATTCTTATTCTCGAAAAGAAACGTGATGAGTTTCGAGAGTCAAGAGATAACCTTTGGGAACTGGTAAAGCAACATGGACTTGGTTCTACCCATCAAGACTGCATGACTTTTCAAATACACTTTACTTTACACAAGTTACTTGACGATATTTTAACAGCAATAGAAGATGCGAATAAAAATAACTGAACGATTTGAGCGGTACTTCCTGCAACGGTTAATGGAAGACGATACTGTTTTTGTTTCCCATGTTCAAAGCGTTCATTCAAAATACTTTGATGATGAAAATGCATATCGGGGAAAGATTTGTTCTCTGATCCGGGAACAGTGGAAAGATCATGGAAGACGAACAACACTGGATTTCATGAGAGAGTTGCTCTCCTCACTCGATGAGCCGATGAGTAGTGACTGCTTGGATGAATTGGACGAGATTGAAGATGTGCATCTGAAACTCTCAACCGAAGAGTTTGATGCACTTGTGCAAAACTTTATCTTTGCCCGAAAGCTTCAAGAAGCGACACATGAACAGATACAATTGTTGAAAGATGGAAAACTTGACCAAGTACGTGACCCTATTCTAAAAGTTTATGAAAAACGCATTGTTACTTCTGGTGACTCTGGAGTTGACTATTTTAATGTTGATAACAGATCACAAGACTTTGGGGAATTGCCTCCAAGAATGTCTACACCTTTTGCCGTGTTGAATGAGTTGTTATTAGGGGGAATTGCAATAGGTGAAATTTGGTTGATTATGGGGAATGTTTTCAAAACGCAATTACTCCTCCAGCTTGCACTTCATGCGGCAACTGTTTGTAGAGTACCAACCATTTATTTCACACTGGAGGTGGATAAATTTGTCTTGGGACATCGGGCCGACTGCATGTTGACAGGATACCCGCTTGAGTTTGTTATCGAAGCACCACAGAAAATAAAAAAGAGGTTACAACTAATTCAAGAGTGGTCTGGTCACACACCCTTTATTATTCGACAGTTTCCTATGCGTACCGCTACTGTGGGTGATCTTAGAAATTATGTAACACAATGGGAAGCAATCAACAATAAAAAAGTTGGTTGTGTTATTATAGACTACCCTGATCTCTTGGTTCCACCAAAAGACACAACTTCTCGTCAAACACTTCCTACCACTGAAATTTATACACAGATCGGGAGATGGGGTCAAGAACAGGGTGTGCGAATGCTGGTTGCCTCACAGGTGACGAAAGAAGGAGGAAAGGCAATCATTACTAAACGTGATGGTGTGGCAGAGGACAAACAAAAAGTGGATATTTCAAGTGCCGCTCTCACGATTAACATGACAGAGGATGAATTTCGACAAGGGGTAATGCGCTTATTTATTGCAAAAGCACGTAACGGGACACCCTTTGTTGAAATCCCCATGAGATTATGCAAACCGTCATATCGTTTCAAAGAACAAGACATTTAACTCTCTGTTGGGTTAGTAAGAGATTTCTTCAAAGATGTGCAATCAATTATTTTGTACATTCCTTTCTCTACTACAAATTATCTGACAGTGTGTTGGAAGATACAGATTTTGATTTCCTCTGCAAATTGCTTTTTCAAGAGTACCCTCGTTTACCTGAAGAGTTCCAAAAGCGGGTTACGAAAGCAAGTCTACAAGCAGGAACAGGGTACAAACTTAAATATAGACGTATAGAGAAAAGTGTTGCTTACAGAATCCACAATCGTGAGGATATTTTCATTGAAGCCACAAAACATTTCCAAGAAAAAATCAGGGGTGTTAAGAAGTCTTACACTCCCTGATTGGGCGATCATCTTTACAGTTCTGTGTCTCTTGCTATTCGGATTCATTAGTAAATGTAAAGGTGCGGACGTTGTGATCGCTCTACCCGCTTGTTATTTCACAGACAAAAGTGTTGGGGATACTATAACAGTCTCTCGCTATATGGATCGTTCTGGGAATAACAGTGCAGAAGACGTGGTAGCTGTTGTTGACTCCATTTACTTTCAGGAAATGAAACCAGAAACTTTGTATGTACACATTGAACAAGTCTCCTCAAAATAATACAACGCTACGAATTGTTAATGTTCATAGATGGATTCCTGAAGAGTATGTTCTTTCAGGTTGGATTTTTTATACCTCTGTGAGCCTGTGGACAGAGTATTTGTGGCCGCTCTTTGAATTGGATCACACTCTCTTCAAAGCAATTCTACGTGTGCTTGTGGATCGTGTCGGAGCACAGATCGCCCAAAACAAGTTTGACTGTCTCATTGATTTGAATGCTGGAAAGCAATTAGATGAAATGCTGATTCAGAGGAGTTACCGTTTTCGCTTTGTAGGTGTCACAGAACATGACTCTTTAGGAAACTTGAACGATCAGATGATCGTGATCTTTCGTGATGAGGAAACCACTCCTATTAGAGTTGAAAAACTTCGATTTGGTGATTCCCTTTGAGTGACCACTTTATCAAAAGAAAGTTTCCAGATGGAACACTTACCTTTGGGTCAAAAGGTGCAGAATGGCGTATAGACTGCCTGCAACCAAATTGTAGAGGGGAGAGTCATAAGACATTTTCGATAAACCTTCAAACAAATTTATGTTATTGCTACCGTTGTGAGTATAGTGTTCATCTTCGTACTTTCCTTTATGAACATGATGGGACAGAGTTCTTTGAGAAAAAGGAACAACGGGCAGTATCTATTGATGAATTGCAGGAGGGCTTAAAAAAGATACAAGAGAAGGACAGTTCTTGGATGGAAGTATCCTCGATAGAAATTGAGGGGTTTCAACTACTCACAGATTCGGGTCAGTTTCGTGATTACGCATTACGATTGAAACACTATTTAAAGGATCGTGGTTGGACTTACAATAATATCAAGACGAGGAAAGTAGGATTCAGTGTTAAGAGTCGCCGCTTCTTTCAACGTATAATATTTCCAGTCTACTCTTTAGATGGAAAACTTATTTGGTATCAGGCACGGACAATCAAACCAAACGTTGATAACAAATACATCAACCCGCTCTGCAACAAAGCCTTTGCTCTCTATAATATTGAACAGGCAATCCATTATGATGATGTGATCCTTGTTGAAGGTATTTTCGATTGTGTGCTTCCAAATTGTGTTTGTATCTTTGGAAAGTCGTTGAGCAATCAACAACTCGATTTGATCTCTTATATTTGGAAACGTGCAACTGTTTTGTTGGATAATGACGCGCCTGATAATGCAATTAAGGTAGCAAAAAAGTTAGCAATTAGAGGTATTGAAACTCGATGGGCAATATCACCGGGGAAAGACCCAGATACAAGTTCGCTTATAGAACTTGAAAGTACCTTAAAAAAAGCAGAACTGATAACAGGTACTCTTGATGCGTTAGACGCTACAGTTAGAAGAGGCATGCCTCCAATTCGAGTTGTGGGATCGAGAATAAAAAGCTAAGTGCTTGTTTTTATTATATTGTTTAAACTTGACAAACTCTATAAATCTGCTTAACTTTCAACTGTCACAAACAAGACACCTTATTTCCCCTAATTAACTCCAGAGGAGTTTCCCATGTCTTTCAGTGTTAAATTGAAGAAGAAAGCAACCACGAAGAAGGCTTCTACGAAGTCGAACAAGAAGGAAGCCTCGAAAAAGCATCCTGCAAAGAAAGCGAGTGCGAAGAAATCCACCACTCCACGGGAACAATGGAAGTTTCCGCCACTCACTCAGAAGGAAAAAGACCTTGTGGACAGTGGAAAGTTCAAAGAAGCTTTCCGCTCTTACAAGGATCGTGTTGATGTCGGTGCTTACGAACATCGGTTGATTGAGCCGATTTGTGAGCACACTCGTCAGAGACATCAAGCTGTTCTCGATTTCCGCAAGTCGTTACGTCAAGCCGCAGGGTTTGAAAAGTAACAACACCCTCTGTTGGGGAGTGAGTTTAACCACTTGCTCCCCAACAATCTTTTTAAGGAGTTTCAACCATGAAAATAAATTTGTCTGGAAGCAAGAAAACTCCATCTTCTAAAGGTTGTCCATCTGAAGATGAAATTAAAAACCTCTCTTTATCCGATCTTTTAACTGCCAACAAGACTCTCGGTTTAACTGTTCCAAACGCAAAAGGCGACAAGAATATTCAGCGCATGATGGCTGTTCGTAATCTCTTGGTTCATTATGGGTATGCAGACAACAAGAGAAAGCCCGGAGCAGGAAGAAAGCCCTCCCGTCCTACTACAGTCGCAATTCATGAAAATGCAGATCGTCTTGAAAGAATTGAAAGAAAGCTCGATCTTCTTTTAGAACATTTTGACGTAGACTCAAATGAAAATTGAGTGGAATGCTGAAAACAAAGAACTTCCAGCTTTGCAATATGTGAAAGATGTGGTTCCTCATTGTGTTTTGAAATGGAGTTTGATTTCTCTTCCTCAAAATACAAGAATTTGGTTACACCTCTCACATGTTGAAAAACTGCCGGACTATATGCAACAACGAAAAACAAAGAACACTTTGATTTCTTCACAGTTGTTTCGTGCCTCAGAATTTGTGGGGGTTGGTGAGAGACTCTTTCTTCCTTACGATACTTCAGGCTTCCTACAGTCATTTATATATAATAGAAGATGTTCTTTTACAGGGGATATTGTAGCGCAAGTTTACCGAGACAACTTTAAACAGTTGAAATACGAATTACAAGCAAACTGGTGGTGTGTCACTCTGGCGAAACCTCTTGTTGTTCCACAAGCAAGAACTCTGAATCTCCCGAAGAGGATTAAACTATGACATGGGAACAGTGGTGGGAACATGAGGGTTGTTCTCGAATGAAGAGTATTGCTAAGAAGCGGTGTAAAAACACATCTCTTGATGCAGATGATCTCTTTCAAAAGCTTGCCGTTGCAAGTTGGAAAATATACAAGAGATATGGTTCAGACAATTTGAATGAAGTTCTTGGTGTTGCAATCAATCGTACTATTATTGATCACTGGCGCACTACACAAAAGCCCTTTGAAAAATATCCTCACGAGTCTCTTACTGAAGATCACTACAATTTGTCTATTACTGATCCTGTGACCTCAGAAGATGTGATTGACCTTCTCTTCGATATTGCCCACAGAACAGGGAATTTAACGGCTGTACGCCTTATTAGAGCCTTTGTTAACCCCAACAAACTTCAGTTGGAACAAGAAAGAGGCAAGCTTACTTGGCAAAAAGTCTATCAATTCGTAGGAATAACGGATAATGAAAGACGAAGTGCCTTCAAGCTACTTAGAAAAGCGTTTTTAACAAGGTATCCTGAAAATACTGAACAAATCGTTTCCAAGAGTGAGTACCATGAAGAACCTATTTGAAGAACTGGACATTGAAGGACTCTATGGGCTATGTCAAGATGACAAAGCACGTGTTGAGTGTTTACGAGCACAAATCGGTTTGTTTGCTTCCACACGTGGTTTCTCGGAAGCGTTGTTAAAATTTATGAAACTTCATAATGTTACTATAGGTGAAGGTTTAAGACCAAGTAGCCCGATTCAGCTTGAAATGCAAACCCCAGAAGAACAGGAGACAGTCAGTATGGCAAAGAACGAAGTCAATTACGAACTTGCAGGCGCGTTGGCTCTTTTGATCCCAAAGATCATCGAAGAGCTTACCGAAAATGGAAAAATCAGCCTCAAGTTCGACGGCGAAACGCTCGATGTGGGCGACAAGAAAGAAAAATCCGACAAGAAGGACAAACCGGAAAAGCCGGAAAAGTCCGACAAGAAGGACAAAAAGAAACTCGGTGGTTTGACTCAAAAAGAGTTTGAGGAAGAACTCGCTGATGGCGGCAAGTACGAAGACACGGATGAACTCGCAGAATTTTGCGAAGAGAACGATGTCACGTGGAACAAGCATGACAAGGAAAGTCTCAACCGTAAGCGGATGATCAAAGCCGCATACGAGAAGATGGGATGGGAATTGCCTGAATAACAGGCAATCACATTTATATCGGCTCGGCATGTTGTAACACTTCCCGGCTCCTCAGAAGTTGGGGAAGTGTGAAAGAAGGGGATGTATATCAATCGGCAGAACTGTGGTAGCCTGAGCTTGTGGTTTTAATAGTCCACATGATGACAGTATCGTAGTGTTGTAGGTTCGAGTCCTACCATCCCTTCAAAGTATTTTGTTTTAAAAGTTATAACAACGAGGATATGACAATGATTCCAATGTCATGTTTAAATGTTACTGATCTCTATTTGCAGACGATGAATTTCATGCAACAAGGTGCGGATCACACACCGGAAAGAGGACAGTATTCTCTCAGCAATATTTGTGCTCAGGTTGCCTATCCTGAGCACTTTGCATTACAGTTGGATTGGTTGGCCGATGATCTCCCTATGGTATTCAGTACGGCACTCAAACGGATAACCTCTAATGAACAATTGCGGAGACACTACACCTGTGGTGATCAGTTGTACTCTGCAATTCAAGAATTAAAAGCAAGACCCTTCAAATCCGTACACCTGTTGGAAGAAACATGGGCTTCCTACAATGTTCAATTAGTTCCAACAGACGGGGATTACACGGTTGAGATTGCCAGTTTCATTTATGACGCTGATCTTTTCGGAAGTTGGGATGTCTACATGGAACTGTGCTTTCAATATGTCCTTATGCACGTTCTATGTACAGAATTAAAGAAGGAAACGGGAGTTGTTACATTCTTCCCCGGAAAGCTTATTGCACTCTTTGGACAAATAAAAGTCACAGATTCAGAGTACAAATTTATCTGTGACAGCATACAGCAATATCAAAAGGACTTTGGAAGAGAAAGTTCCGACTGGATGAGACAACTTACGATGGAACAGCCTGAAGAAATATCTCTTCCTTATGGGTCACTTGTCTCTCTGGTTGAAAATGTTCTAAGAGGTGGAACACTCAATTTGAGAACAGAAGATGATATTACACAAGCACCAAAAAGTGTTTGTCTTCTTCCCTCATTGAATGTTTCACAAGCAAGAGAAGATGCTTACCACCTCATTATGAAATCAGGCATTTCGGGGATGCTGGCAACGAACCTTCATAGGTGGTTGGATACACGCTTTCCCAATGAAAATTAAATACGAGAAATGCAACAACTCGTTGCATGCAGACTTCAAAAATACAAGTCTACAAGTATTTGTCTTCTTGAATCCTAAACTGTGGGAATGGATTCCAAGAGGACACGTTCTGCCCTTCAAAATTGGTTTCGGAAGAGAGTTCGGCCCTATTGTTCTCGTAACTCCTGATCATGAAGATTCGTTGCGTTAAGTGTCCACTACATGAGTTTGCACATACAAACTGTATGGATGGTTCTGGAGAGGAACACCCTACAGTTGTTTTTGTAGGGGAAGCACCGGGTCGTAATGAAGATGAACAGGGGATACCCTTTGTTGGAGAGTCTGGAACATTGTTGCGAAGAATGGTTGAGATCGCAAATGGGGAAGAGTGGCCTGTTTATTATACTAATGCAGTACGTTGTCGGCCACTGAACAACAAAACACCGGAAGCAGGAACAATAAGAAAATGTAACTGGCATCTCCGGGAAGAGTTGAAACGGTTAAACCCAGATATTGTTGTTCCTTTAGGATCAGTTGCCTTAAAAGCGTGTTTGGATGTTAAGAGTATTAAGAGAGCGAGAGGACGTAAGATTGTAAAAGATGGAACAATCTTCTTTCCTACTTGGCATCCTTCATTTGTTAAAAGAAACAAATTGAAAGAGGGAAAGTCTCCTGTAGAAAAAGAGTTCATTGAAGACCTTTCTGCCCTATTTGACCCTTCTATTTTTGAAGAAGCCAATGCAGATATAAAAACTGTAACTCTTCAAGAGGCTTATAATTATTTAAAGCAGTTCCCCGCATGGGCCTTTGACTTGGAAACAAATACAAAGGACATGTTTCGTAAGGATGCGAAGATTCTCTGTTGTTCCTTCTCTGCCGAAGATGATAAAGCCCTTGTTGTTGATCTTCAATTGACAAGAGACAGCGACAGTGAAGAAGACTTAGAAAAGATTGCTTGGCTCAGAAAAATATTTGCTCTGGATGCAGAACAGATCGCACAGAATGGAATGTTTGACTGTCAGTTTCTTTTCGTTCTGCTCAATATTTGGTGTGAACATTGGACATGGGACACGATGTACCTCTGTTACACTGATGATGAGAAAGCACCACTCGGATTAAAAGCACAGACTGCAAAATACATCCCAAAGTATGCAGGGTACGAACAAGAACTACATCAACAGTTGAAGGTTAAAGAAGATGATGTTGAATTTGTTATAGGCGGATATGAGGGAGTAGACATTGCAATTTTGCATAAATACTGTGGGATGGATTCTGTCGTTGCCTTCTTGATGTGGAAATATTGGTTGAAGAAGTTGGAAGAGACAGGTGCAGATGATGATGGGGTATGTTGGGGGACAGGAGTAAGCAGACTGGATTACTATCGAAATGTACTTCACCCCTGTATTATTACGTTACTCCGCATGCAGATCAATGGTTGTCATATTGACATTGATCGAGCACAGACAATTCAAGAGAAATTGGAAGCGGAAGTTGCTGTTGCTAAGAAAACTCTTTGGAACTTTTCAGCTATAAAGAAGTTTGAAAAGGAAAATGGGGAACTCAATCTCAACAGTTCCCGGCAAAAAGCAGAACTTCTTTTCAAGTTTCAACATCTGAAAGCGAAGAAATTTACCAAAGGGAAAGCTCCTGCTGTTGATGCTGAAACATTGAAACTCCTACATGATCCTCTTGCGGATGCGTTAATAAACTTCTCACAGTTAAGAAAGTTACAAACAACGTATTCTGGGGAGGCGTTGAAGGAATGGATTCGTGATGATGATCTTGTTCATTCAAGTTTCGGATTCTTTGCCGCTAATGGACGATTAACAAGTAGTAACCCTAATCTTCAGAATATCCCAAATCCGAAACTGAAGAAGGGCAAAGACTTTAACATACGATCTCTTTTTACTTCTCGTTTTGATGGTGGGGAAATTATATCGGCTGACTATAAGCAATTCGAGTTGCGAGTCTTTGCGATCTTTACAGAGTGTGAAATGCTCATGCGGGTTTTCCGTAAAGGAGGTGATCCTCACAGATTAGTTGCCGCAAAGATAAAGGGGTGTAAATTAGAAGAAGTTGCTGATGGTGAAAGAGAAGATGCAAAGAGGGTTAACTTCGGAGTTCTGTATGGCGAGGGTGCAGAAGGCTTAGATGAGCGACATGGAAAGGGTGTTCAATATTGGAGGGATTACATCACAGATTGGACAAAAGCTGTTCCTGAGATCATTGAATACCGAAAGATCATTAAGTTTGAACTGAGAACAAAGGGATTCATTGAAGCACCATCGGGAGCAAGACGTTATTTCCCTGATTACAGTCGGGCCAGCAAAAAAGATCAAGCAGGAATGGAAAGACAAGCAGGAAATCACCCTGTTGCCAATGCCGCTAATGTTATAAATCTTATAAGTGGAAATCGTGTCGTTGCTTATTTATTGAAGCATAATTATAGAACACTGCTGATCAACTTTATTCATGACTGTAACCTTTTTGACAATCACCCAAGTGACCCTGAAACGCTTTTCCTTCACATTAAATATATCATGGAACATCCAAACATACAATGGTTGACATTGCCAACCCCTGTTGACATATCTTGTGGTAAGTCATGGGGTGAAGCAGTAGAAATCTAAGGAGATCAAACTTATGAAAGTCTCGCTCGGAAGTGACTCCCATCCATCCGGTAAGGGTAAAAAGACAGCAAAGGATACTAAGCTGGATCGCACTGAACTCATGCAACAGGAACTCGATGACCTCAAAACAGCGTCAGGCGACTTCTATCAGTGGAAAGAAGGAAAGAATATGATTCGTATTCTTCCTCCTGTTGAAGGAACAAAACTTTGGTACTCTCGTGGGCACTATCACTATCGTATTGGCCCGGAAAGTCGTACAATTGCTTGTCCCAACAAGATCAATGGTGATAAATGTCCAATCTGTGAGAAGGCTGAAGACATGAAGAATAAAGGTACTGAGCGATCTAAGAAGATTGCAAAGCACCTTTACCCGAAAATTCGTATCTTTGCCAATGGTTATGTTATCGGAACTGGAACACGTGTTCTTGCTTTCGGTCGCAAAGTCTTTGAGAGCCTCTTGGGGTATTTCGTTGACCCTGAGTGGGATGACCTTGATGATATTGTAAAAGGCAGAAATATCAACATTCATCGTGAAGGATCGGGCTTGAACACGAAGTACGAAATTCGGCCCAATCCCAAAGCACGTCCATTGGAAGACATGGTGGATGATGTTGATGCGATCCTCGATGCTCGTAAGGATTTGCGGGACTATACGGAATGCTTGCCTTACGAAGATATTGAGGAACTTCTTGAAGCAACAGACCTTGATGCTTTGACAAAGAGCAACAAGCCGGAAAAGCAAGACTAATGATCAAAGTTCTCTTTCACACCAAAGAGAAACGCACACCAGAGCGGATTCTGGTTGTAGATGGCAATCCTCTTATCTACCGTGCGTTTGGAGTGCATGACACACTTTCCACGGATGGTAAGAAGACAGGTGGGTTGTATGGGATGGTCGAAATTCTGGTAAACTTGATAGACAGTTCTATACAACCCACCTCCGTTTACATTGTTTGGGATGATCAAACTCCTAATTGGAGGAGGAAAATTTGTTCTGAATACAAATCAGGACGGAGAGCAAAGACCCCTGAAGAGTTTGAACATAAAGCAGATATTAACAGACAGGTAACAGAGGGTGTTAAAATGATGAAACACCTCCCTGTTAGGCAGTGGCAGTGGCCGGGGTTGGAAGCTGATGACCTCGCATTTTGGATCACGCGAAGAATGTATGGGGGTATTGACCGTTATTTAAATGACAACATCATTCCACCTAACTTTACACTGGCTACCATAGACAGGGATTGGTTACAACTGGTTCGATGGGATGTTGATGTTTATTTAACTGATATTGATGAAACGGTGACTGTTGAAAACTTCAGAGATTTCGATTGCAAACAGAAACCGAGGGGGTTGTCTCTTGGAGATTTTGTAAGATACAAGTGTCTTATTGGTGATAGTAGCGACAGTTTACAGGGGATTCCTCAAATAGGCCCGAAAAGAGGACTGCCGATTATTTATGCTACCCAAAGTTATGACGATCTCATTGATGCTGATGATCGTATCTTAAAGAACTTTGAACTCATTGAACGAAACCAAATGCTAATGGACTTAGCACTTTTTCCCTATACAAAGGACTTGGATACTGCACTGTCCATTTCCCCATTGCCAACAGTTGATTATGACTGGCTGTATAAATTCTTTGTCAAGAATCGGTTTCTTAGCTTTATAGGTGAATGGGACAGACTGCAACGTATCTTTAATACTTTAAAAGTGTGAAATGACAACACTCCCTGCACAAACACATCCTGAGTTAAGAAAAGATGAACTCTTTCTCACGAACTCAAATGAGACAAACTACATGCCGATAAAGCGTATCTTTAACAGTGCGCGTATGGGTGTGATTGCATACAACGACAAAGGGGAGCATCTTCGGTATGATCTGGGACTTTTCCCTGTCTTCGTCAACAAATGGGACTTTGAACAAAATAAGGCACTCCTTGAAGAAAATCCTATTGCGTGGCAGTGGGAGAGCACATGGTAATAGGTTATGTATTAGACTCAGGTGAAGTGATCTGTGTTTCATGTTTTGAGGAGCTTGATGTTATAGAACGTGAAACTATTAACAGAGAGCCTATACACTCTGAAGACTCTACTAAAGCTATGGAACAAGCTGTCCGTGATGGAAAACAATATTTTATTACAGGTTTCTTTAAATGCAGGGATTGTGATACGTTTTTACGAACTGATATAGCTGTTATCTAATAATGCTTAACATTCATTCAATCTTTCTTCTTTACGAGGAAAAGGGATTTGTAGTTACACCGTTTCGTAACGGGTTTTGTTTATCCTCTACATCTTTACATATAGTAAGTGCTTATAATAATCGTAATACTAACAACGTAGAATCGGTTTCTTATTGTGTTTATAAAAGAGGAAGTGGGCTGTTGGGGTGCATTGAAAAGGCAACAAAGATTATTGATGACTTTGAAAAAGAATTAACCCTCTTATGAAAATACGAGGTATCGCAAATCCGTATGCACTGCAACCCTTTCTTAATCGTGTAATCCATGCAGATTGCTTAGAACTTCTACAAGAGTTTCCTGATGAATGTATAGATATTCTACTTACGGACATTCCTTATGGCATTTCTTACCAGTCAAACAGAAGAGTTAAAACAAAGAAGTTTAGAAAACTTCACGGTGATCGGGACATTGCTGAATGGTTCCCAGATTTCCTACACTGTGCCGTCAGGATACTTAAACCTCAAAGTAACTTCCTCTGCTTCTGCCACGCAAAGACCTTTGCTACCATCTACCCAATCATTTCAAATACAAGGGAGCTTCACTATCGCACCCTGCTCACTTGGGACAAAGAGTGGCATGGTTCTGGCGACCTTAAAGCTACTTGGTCTCCAACTACGGAGTTTATTCTTCACGCACAAAAAGGCAGACGGGCATTGTTTGGTGGACGCTCTCAAAATATTATTCGAGTTCAACGACTCGCAAGTACCCACTTGCAACACAGTACGCAGAAGCCTTTGTCGCTTCTCACACAACTCATCGAACCAACGACCCAACCCGGTGAAGTAGTTCTTGACCCTTTTTGTGGATCAGGGAGCACTTGTAAAGCGGCAAGTTTGTTGGGGAGACACTACATCGGTATTGAGATTGATTCGGACAATTATCGTGTTGCAGTAACCAATATGAAAAGTTTAAAGCATGAATGAACGTGTAATCATCTCCAAAGATCACTTCGACGATAGCACAGGTCTTCCCTATCGTATAGAAGGAGAGCGCGTTTATACTGCAATAGAGTTTTTATTGAACACTATTGAAGACAGAAGAGTGTTTCAAGAGATCAAACTTGCAATTTTGGTTACAAAGGTGTTTGGTGATCGAGATGGATTTCATATCTCTCTGTCTTTTCATGATAAAGAAATCCATGTTTTCTTAGATGCACAACCACCTGTGCAGTTTTGGGACAACCGAGGGGTATTAACAATGTCAGGACACTATATTGAGAACGCAATATTTCAACTGTGCGGAGTTAATCTGCCTGTCCCAATAAAGGTGTTGAAATATGAGTAACACACCCTCTCTTATTTGTCGTAACAATGTGGTAGGCCCACAGCCCTGTTCTGTAACTATTCCTCATAAAGGGGAGCAGATACTTGTTACTTCTTCAACCTATGAACAGTTGTTGGAGTTGACAATCCTTATTAAATCAGGAGCAATGGACATTTCTTTGGGTTTGGAAAAAGGAACCCCAAATATTCATATTCGGCACTGACTCATGCAAGAATTAAAGATATATACTTATGAGCTTCAAAACAAAGAAACAAAGATACGTGTGGGTGTTGTAGCTAAGGATAAAGAAACGTCGAAAAAATATCTTTACAAAAGTCTTTATTTCAATCCTCCTCTTCTTGGCATCTACAAGATAGAGTTTGTCGAAGAACGAAGTATGCAACCAGAAAATACGAAAATCACTTTTTGTTCCTCATCGGAGTTACGTGAAATACAACCTCCTGATAAAGTCAAAATATCCGTCATTGACGAAAATGATAGGGTCATCTGCTGGAGGGATGATAAAGAATGCGGCAGTTACTAAAGTAGCAAGAGAGCTGCTTACACAGATTGTTCCAATCAAGAAACCGACCTTTGAACGTTGCTACATCATTTATCAACTTTATTACTGTGGGGTAGCCAGAGATAAAGACAACATTTGGGCCTCTGTGGTCAAGATCACAAATGACGCATTGCAATGGATCGGAGTGATCCCAGAGGATAATGAGAAGACTGTTGAGTCTGTTGTAAGACCACAAATTAGGGTTAAAAGACGAAAAGATGTACGTGTTGAAATTTCGTTAATCTCTTACCCAAGTGATGTTGTTTTCAACACATTCATTGAAAGAATGGTAGGTTCCAACAGTCTGAATACTGCGAGAAGTAAATCACAGAAAATAAAAGTCGTTTTTCACAGGAGAGCCAAAAAGTGAGTAACCCAAGAAACAAAAGAATGCAGATACGCTTATCATATTCTCGCCACATGTATAATGTTGCAAGTGTTCGCAGAGCGTATGTAAGCAGAGCGAGATGGAACCATTGGTGGGCAAGTAAGACAAGAGAAGAAAAGATTGCTTTTAACAAGAAGAACAAAGCAGGCGGGACAATCTGGG
>Ga0209417_1001960_pt1 | contig 34741 bp, 37 predicted proteins | sample RifGroF2_FD_184002 | JGI IMG/M metagenome (GOLD analysis project Ga0209417, IMG submission 184002) | Groundwater microbial communities from Rifle, Colorado, USA - Groundwater F2 (SPAdes) (version 2) | ecosystem: Environmental > Aquatic > Deep subsurface > Groundwater | place: Rifle, Colorado... | reverse complement strand
ACCATCACAGGTCGAGAACCTCTACACGGAGGCGATGCTGGCCAAAGCGTTCGCCGACATGGATATCCTGCAACTGCACGAACACGACAGCCTCATCCGCGAGGGCTCCGGCCACTGCGGCATGTCTGCGCTGATCGACCTGGTCGCGCGCAAGCCAGCCTGACCGAAACTACTGTTGGCGTTCTTTCTTGTAGTCGTCGTAAGCCGGTGCGGGTGTCATTGCGCGCTCGTTGGGCGAGCGCTTGGCTTCGTTGCCGCTCTTGATACCCTCGTACAGATTGCGTTCCGGATCGGCGCATGCCGTCAGGGCCAGTGTTGCGAGGATTGCGAACAGGTATCTCATCGTTATTCCATTCATGATTTTGCTTTTACCCATGCTTCGAGATAGACGGCATCTATCGCGCCTGACCTGCGAGCCACTTCCCGGCCATTCCTGAACAACACCAGAGTCGGTATATATTGGATGTCGTATTGAGCGACGATCTGCTCTGCTTCTTCCGTGTTCAGTTTGGCAACGCGCAACCCGAGCTCCATACGTTGGGCAACTTTATCATAGGCTGGCGCCATCATTCTGCACGGGCCGCAGGTAGGTGACCAGAAATCCACCAGCACCGGGATATCGTTGCGCGAGATATGCAGTATGAAGTTGCCCTCATTCAACTCGACCGGGTGCGCGGTAAAGAGCGGCTGCTTGCACTTGTCGCAGACGGTTTTCCCGGAAAGCGCGTCCGTCGAAACACTGTTCACGCCATCACAATGGGGGCAGACTATATGTATCGAGTCGCTCATGGGAGTTCCCGGAGATCAGAGACCTTATTATCGAGAGTGTCTTGGATAATATCAAGCGAACGGCAGACCGATCATGCTTTCGATCTCGCCCACGCCACGATGTTGGCTGCATCCATCGCCCCGGCCTGGCGCGCCGATTCGCGTCCGCCCTTGAACAGCGCCAGCGTCGGGATGCTGCGGATATTGTATTGCGCGGCGAGTTGCTGTGCTTCTTCGGTATTGAGCTTGACCACGCGCATGGCCGGTTCCAGCTGCTGTGTGGCCTGCTCGAAGGCGGGGGCCATCATCTTGCACGGGCCGCACCATGGTGCCCAGAAATCCACCAGCACCGGGATATCGCTGTTGCCGATGTGGCGCATGAAATTGCCCTCGTTCAGTTCCACCGGATGCGCCGTGAACAAAGGCTGCTTACACTTGCCGCAGGTAGGCTGGGATTCCAGCTTGTCGGCAGGCACGCGGTTCACCGCATCGCAATGCGGGCAGACGATATGTTTCGGGTCGCTCATGATATCTCCATAAAATTAGTAGATTCTAATATATGGAGTGTACGGCTAAATTTCAAGTGCGCACTGTAGTCCCTGCAGAAAAGATTCAGGGCAGCTCGATGCGCATCGACAGATCGACAGCCTTGATATCTTTCGTGAGCGCCCCGATGGAGATGCGATCCACCCCGGTCTCGGCTACGCGGCGCACATTCTCCAACGTGATACCGCCCGAAGCTTCCAGTTCGGCGCGCTTGGCCGCATGGGTCACCGCGAGATGCATATCCGCCAGCGAAAAATTGTCGAGCAGGATGAGTTTAGCGCCCGCCAGCAATGCCTCGTCCAGTTCGGCCAGTGTCTCCACCTCGATCTGGATCGGGACATGCGGCGGTGTGGTCTGAAAAGCCAGCTCCATTACCTCGCTGATGCCGCCTGCCGCCGCGATGTGGTTCTCCTTGATCAGCACGCCGTCAAACAGGCCGGTGCGCTGGTTGTGCCCGCCGCCCACCTTCACCGCATACTTCTGCGCCATGCGCAGGCCGGGCAGTGTCTTGCGTGTATCCATGATCTTGGTCGGCAGGCCTTTGGTCGCATCCACATAGCGGCGGGTCTGTGTGGCCACCGCCGAGAGCGTCTGCAAAAAGTTCAGCGCCGGACGCTCGGCCGAGAGCATCGCGCGTGCGTCGCCGTGAATCTCGCACAGCGTCTGGTTCGCTTCCACGAGTTGGCCGTCCTGCACTTTCCAGCTGACTTTGCAGTCCGGGTCGAGCGTGAGGAAACAATCCTCGAACCATAGCGTGCCGCAGATCACGGCCGCCTCGCGCGTGATCACCGTGGCGCGGGCCTGGGTATGCTCGGCGATCAATTGAGCGGTCAGGTCGCCGTTGCCGATGTCCTCATCAAGGGCGGCGCGGACATTGGTGTGGATGTGCTGGGCAAGATTGGTGTGTGGCATCGAACATTCCCTGAATTGACGGCGTAGTATAAGGGAAGTGCAGGGGGGTTGAAATCGCCGCGAGGTACCCCATTTAGCCCTCAGACCGATATTCCATCAAGGAGTGCACTATGCGTTTCGACAAATTCACGACCAAATTGCAACAAGCCCTGTCCGATGCCCAGAGTCTGGCCGTTGGCGGCGACAACCAGTTCATCGAGCCGCAGCACCTGTTGCTGGCTCTGCTCAATGATGCCGATAGCGGGGCAGGTTCGCTGTTGGCCCGTGCGGGCGGCAATACCAATGCGCTCAAGACTGCCCTTAACGATGCCGTGTCGCGCCTGCCCAAAGTGGAAGGCCATAGCGGCGAAGTGCAGGTCGGCCGCGATCTGGGCAATCTGTTCAATCTGACTGATAAAGAAGCGCAGAAGCGCGGCGACCAGTTCATCGCCTCGGAGATGTTCCTGCTCGCGCTCACCGGCGACAAGGGTGAATGCGGCCGTCTGCTCAAGCAGCACGGTGTGACGCGTGCGCCGCTGGAAACCGCCATCAACGCCGTGCGTGGCGGCGAATCTGTCGGTTCGCAAGAAGCCGAAGGCCAGCGCGAGTCGTTGAAGAAATACTGCGTCGACCTGACCGAACGTGCACGTCAAGGCAAGCTCGACCCGGTGATCGGCCGCGACGACGAGATCCGCCGCGCCATCCAGGTATTGCAACGCCGCACCAAGAACAACCCGGTGCTCATCGGCGAACCCGGCGTGGGCAAGACCGCGATCGTCGAAGGGCTGGCGCAACGCATCATCAATGGCGAAGTGCCGGATTCGCTCAGGAACAAAAAGGTCCTGAGTCTGGATATGGCAGCATTACTGGCCGGAGCTAAATATCGCGGCGAGTTCGAAGAGCGGCTGAAGAACGTGCTCAAAGAGATCGCTCAGGAAGAAGGCAAGATCATTGTCTTCATCGACGAGCTGCACACCATGGTTGGTGCGGGCAAGGCCGAAGGTGCAATGGATGCGGGCAACATGCTCAAACCCGCACTGGCGCGCGGCGAGCTGCACTGCGTTGGCGCGACCACGCTGGACGAATACCGCAAGTACATTGAAAAAGATGCCGCATTGGAGCGCCGTTTCCAAAAGGTGCTGGTTGACGAGCCTTCGGTGGAATCCACCATCGCCATTCTGCGCGGCCTGAAAGAAAAATATGAAGTGCACCACGGGGTGGTGATTACCGATCCCGCCATCGTTGCCGCGGCCGAGTTGTCGCACCGCTATATCACCGACCGTTTCCTGCCGGACAAGGCCATCGACCTCATCGATGAAGCAGCATCGCGCATGAAAATGGAAATCGATTCCAAGCCGGAAGTGATGGATAAGCTGGAACGCCGCATGATCCAGTTGAAGATTGAGCGCGAGGCGGTGAAGAAGGAGAAAGATGAAGCCTCGAAGAAGCGCCATGCCCTGATCGAAAGCGAAATCAAGATTCTGGAGCGCGAGTACGCCGATCTGGAAGAGATATGGAAGGCAGAGAAAGGCGCGGCACAGGGCGCAGCCAATGTGAAGGAAGAGATCGAGAGCGCGCGTGCCGAGATCGTCAGGTTGCAGCGCGAAGGCAAGCTGGAGAAAGTGGCCGAGATTCAGTACGGCAAACTGCCGCAACTCGAAGCCAAGCTGAAAGAAGCCGCGCAACACGAAGCCGAAGGCGGTGCAAGCAAGAACAGATTGCTGCGTACCCAGGTCGGCGCGGAAGAGATCGCCGAAGTGGTCAGCCGTGCCACGGGCATCCCCGTGAGCAAGATGATGACGGGCGAACGCGACAAGCTGCTGCACATGGAAGACAAGCTGCACGAACGCGTGGTGGGGCAGGACGAGGCCGTGCGTCTGGTGTCCGACGCTATCCGCCGTTCGCGCTCCGGTCTGTCCGATCCGAACCGTCCCTACGGCTCCTTCCTGTTCCTCGGCCCCACCGGCGTGGGCAAGACCGAGCTGTGCAAGGCGCTGGCCGGTTTCATGTTCGACTCGGAAGATCACCTCATCCGCATCGACATGAGCGAATACATGGAGAAACATTCCGTCGCGCGCCTGATCGGCGCACCGCCCGGCTATGTCGGCTACGAAGAGGGCGGCGGCTTGACTGAAGCCGTGCGGCGCAAGCCCTATTCCGTCATCCTGCTGGACGAAGTGGAGAAGGCGCACCCTGACGTGTTCAACGTGCTGCTGCAGGCGCTGGACGACGGCCGCATGACCGACGGCCAGGGCCGCACCGTGGATTTCAAGAACACCGTGATCGTGATGACTTCGAATCTGGGTTCACAGATGATCCAGCAGATGTCCGGCGACGATTACCAGGTCATCAAGCTCGCCGTGATGGGCGAGGTGAAGAGCTACTTCCGTCCCGAGTTCATCAACCGCATCGACGAGGTGGTGGTGTTCCACGCGCTGGACGAGAAGAACATCAAGTCCATTGCGCGCATCCAGTTGCAGTACCTGGAGAAACGTCTGGCTGCGATGGAGATGAAGCTGACCATCAGCGACGCCGCGCTGGCCGAGATCGCCAACGCGGGTTTCGACCCGGTGTATGGTGCAAGACCGCTGAAACGGGCTATCCAGGCGCAACTGGAGAACCCGCTGGCCAGACAGATACTGGAAGGACATTTCGCCGCCAAGGACACCATCAAGGTAGACTGCAAAGGCGGGGTGATGAAGTTCGACAAGGGCTAATCAATGCAATACACACGGACTGACTGAATGCAGATCAAATACATATCGGGTTCCCCAATTCCACCCGCCAGCCCTTTGCGCAAGCTGGTGGGGTTGGTCGTCACGGTGGCAGTGCTTGCATTGGCCCTGATGTTCTCGGCTGTGTTGCTCGTCGTCATTGTCATCCTCGGCACGCTGGGCTGGGCTTGGCTGTGGTGGAAGACGCGCGAGCTGCGCAAACGGCTGCGCGAAGCCTCGCAGCAAGGCGTCATGCCCGGGGCCAAGGCGAGCAATGACGAAGTGTTCGAGGGCGAAGTCATTCGCGTGGTCGATCCAAAAGAGGAGAAGTGAACCCGTATCCGATTCGGCAATAAAAAGCCCGGCAATGCCGGGCTTTTTATTGTAAGTGCCGCTTGGAGAGCGTTCAGCTGCGCGTTTGCGCAAGATCGACGTGCTGCGTTCCCGACAGTTCCTCGTTGCTCGCTTTCAATCTGCGCAGTGTCGCGTCGCCGATCCGGCTCGGTGTCGAATCTTCTGTCTCCCAAAGCAGTTGGAAGACAGTCATCGTGTCTTGCTTGCCGCGGAAGGATGCGCGGGCGATCGGAATCGCCTTGTGGACGAAATCCGCTGGCAGGGCATCGATGAGCTCTTGTGTGGTCATGGTCTGCCGCGCTCTGGTGATCGATGCGATGCGGGCGGCAACGTTCACGGTGTCGCCGAATACATCATTGGCCTTTAGGATGACATCGCCGAAATGGAGGCCGATGCGGACAGTGATGGGATGCTCGCCGCCGGGTTTCTTCGCGTCGACCACAAGATGCATGGCGCGGGCAGCCTGGGCCGCGCGCAAGGCGTTCGGGAAGGTGCACATGATCTCGTCGCCGATCGTTTTGATCAGGGTGCCCTTGTGCCGGGCGACTTCCTGCTTCAGCAGATTCAGCGTGCCCGTGATCATGTTCAGTGCTTTCTCATTGCCCAGCTGTTCGTACAGCGCGGTGCTGCCGCTGATATCGGCGAACAGGACCGCCATCTTCCGCGTCTGTTGCGACGAGTAGACCGCCCGGTTCTGGATGGACATGTTCTGGGTCTCTGCGTAATGCAGGATCTTCGCGATACGCGCGAAGCGGAGCTTCAAGGCGAATTCGGTGGGGGTCAGTCCGTGGTGGTTCTTTATCCGGAGCTTCGCGCCGTGGATCAGCAGTAGCAGGACCAGATCGACATTGCCCTTTTCGATGGCGAGGAAGAGTGGAATATGCCCTTCCTGGCTGAAATTGACTTCCACATCCGAGATGAGCAACTGATGCAGGGCGGCAAAGTCGCCGGTACTGATGGCGGAGAGGACCGAGAACCTGGAATCGATGGTGTCACGCAGATGGCTGCCAGCCACGGGCACTTCCATGGTCGATTCGAACTCGTGCTCGTCTGTGGTCTCGCTTTCCTGTTTGCGCTGGTAATACAGTTTGTACACCAACGACATCGCCACCAGCAAGCCGGATGCCACGATCATTGCGGTCCGGCTGATACCGAGCTGGAAGGCCAGTTGGTCCGGCAGGTTGGCGCCGATGGCCAGCACCGAAACGGTGAGGAACAGCATCAGCTTGAGATAGCGGAACAGCGAAACGAAGACGGTCACCGTCAGCGCTATCAGCAGCAGATTGCGATCGACAAGACTGCCGATCATCTCGGCAGGGAGATTGGCACCGAGTGCCATCAGCGAAACGATGATCAGAAGCCAGAGTTCGCCGCTTTTGATGTTGAGTTGCATGATTCCTCCACTTTCCGCAACGCTACCGGAAAGAGAGATGCAAAAGCTCAGGTGGACGATGCTGAGGGCTAACGGGAACCATTATGGCTGCGTGGCTACCGGCAGTCCCGCTGTCGTAGAGCCGTCTGGGCTCCTTAGACCGGAAACTTTGCGCCCCTACTTTTCAATAGGTTTGCCTTTTAAGTACTACGTATTTCAAAACTTGCGGGCATTATCAACCCATTTTCCCAGCCTCCGCAAGGGGTTTTTTCAAGAGGCGTTTGTCCCCGTTTTGGCCGTCCTGGCCCGCAATTGCCCGCATGCCCCCTCCACCTCCTGCCCGGCCGAATCGCGGATGCGGGTGTAGATGCCTTGCCGGTTCAGGGCGCGGCTGATGTCCGCGATGCGTTCGGACGCGGGGCGGCGATAGGGCAGACCGTCTATCTCGTTGAAAGGAATGAAATTCATCACCGCGTATTTGCCGGCAAGTAGCTGCGCGATGCGTGCCATCTCGGCATCGCTGTCGTTCACCCCCTCGATCAGCGTCCACTGGTATTGGGTCGGATAACCGGTCGCGCGTGCATACGCCTCGCAACGTTCGACCAGCTCTTCCACAGCGAATTGCGGTGCTTGTGGCAGCAGTTTGGCGCGCAATGCGGCATCGGTGGTGTGTAAAGAGAGCGCGAGGGCGGGTTTCACCGTTCCAAGCGGCAGGCGTTCAAACACCCGCACATCCCCCACCGTCGAAAACACCAGTTCCTTGTGCCCGATGTTGCCCTGCATTCCCAGCACATCGATCGCCTCCAGCACATTGTCGAGATTGTGTGCCGGTTCGCCCATGCCCATGAACACCACCTTGCTCACCGCGCGGCGTCTGCGCGCTAGCACCACCTGCGCCACGATCTCGGCGCTACCGAGCTGGCGCAGCAGGCCGTTGCGGCCGCTCATGCAGAACACGCAACCCACCGCACAACCCACCTGGGTCGAAACGCAAAGTCCACCGCGCGGCAGCAGCACACTCTCCACCATCTGGCCGTCGTGCAGTTCAACCAGCAAGCGCGCCACCTCGGCGTCGGCGGGATACTCGCCGTGCAGACGCGCCAGCCCGTTCAACTCCGCCTCGATGGCAGGCAACTCCCTGCGCATTGCAGCGGGAAAGAAAGTCGCGGCGGGGCTGTGCTTGCGGTCGTACGAACTCACCTGGCTCCAGCCGCGCAACAGACGGTCTTCGTGGCATGGCTTGGCACCGAGGTCTTGCAGGCGTTGGCGGAGTTGGGAGATGCGCATCGCCTGATTCTAACCCAGGATGCGACAAGGGCCGTGCCGCGAGCCTGTCCATGCGCTGCAATTTGGCGCTATCATCCGCTCCCTTCAACCTTGGAAATCTTTTCATGTCCACGCGCAAGCCGATCAACATCCCCGTCGTTTCCGCCACACCGCCGCAGGACACCATGGAAGACAGCAACTGCTCCGGCAATGAACTGGTCGCGCTGATGGTGCTGGGCGACAGCATGGAGCCCGAGTTCATCGAGGGCGAGATTCTGGTCATCGAGATGGGCAGACCGGCAACGGATGGAGCGTTCGTGATCGCCGAAGTGGCGAAGGAAGACTTCATCTTCCGCCAGCTCAGGGGCGACGAGAAAGGCGGCTGGCGGCTCATCGCACTCAACCCAGCTTATCCCGATACCGCCATCAAGGGGTTGGAGATACTCAAGGGCGTGGTCACACACAAGCGGCATCCGCGCTCGCGCAAGACGGTCAAATTCTACATACCGCAGGCAACGCACTGACGTTGCACATCCGCGCAATTGACCATGTACAATTCGCGGGTATGTGTTCTGCTGGGAGGACAGGGCAACGGGCGAGAGTAGTTCTAATGTGGTTTTCGCAAATAGGGTGCTGAGCATGTCCATACCTGTCGTTTCAAGTATCAACCCCGCCGTTCACGCAAGACAAACGGCCTTGCTCTACCGCAACGCAAAGTTGGGCCAGGTGATCACGATGCTGGCGGCGGCGCCGACCGCCTATCTCGGTTATATCAGCCGTCCCGGCCCCATCATCCTAGGCTGGCTGTTCCTGATGGCCATCAACACCTATCTGCGCTATCACCTGTCGCAGCAATATCAGGCCGCCAAACCCTCCGACACCGAAGCCATCCACTGGGCACACCGATATATCCGGCTGATCGGGGTGCAGGGTGTGTTGTGGATCATCGGATGCGGCGCGATCATGTGGGGCAACGAAGACTCGTATCGATTCCTGGCGGTGCTGGTGCTGGCGGGCATGGTGGCCGGGGCGGTATCCATCCTGTCCACGTTCAGGAGCGCGTTCCGCGCCTTCGCTTTCCCGATCATCATCGGCGGCACGGTCATCACCTTTATCGATGCCTCCACGCCGGTCCACTATGTGCTCGGTATCACGCTCATCGTCTTCCTCGGCGGTGTGATGCGCAGTTCGCGCTACTTCAACGAGTTACTGATCGAATCGATCACGGTGGAACTGGAGAAGAGCCATCTGGTGAAGAAGGCCGAAGCGGCGGTGCGTGCCAAAGATGCGTTCCTGGCAAATATGAGTCACGAGATACGCACACCGATGAACAGCATCCTCGGCATGGCGCAATTGGCATTCAAGGCCGAGCAGAATCCGCGGCAGCGTGAATACCTCAGAAAGATTCAACTTTCCGGTGAGCACCTGCTGGGCATCATCGACGACATTCTGGATATCTCCAAGATCGATGCGGGCAAGCTGTCCATCGATGTGGTCGATTTCGAACTGGCCATGGTCATCGAGACACTGAACAACCTGCTTGCCAAAAAAGCCGAGGACAAAGACCTCAAGCTGAACTTTTACATCGATCCCGCCGTTCCGCCTTATTTGCGCGGCGACCCGCGGCGGCTATGTCAGGTGCTGACCAACCTGGCCGGCAACGCCATCAAGTTCACCGACAAAGGCGAAGTCAATGTCCGCATCCAACGGCTCGGCGAAGACAGGAATCAAGCCGCGCTGCGCTTCGAGGTGCAGGACACCGGCGTAGGTATGAGCAGGGACGAGATCGCCCAACTGTTCCAGCCTTTCCAGCAGGTGGATTGCTCCACCACGCGCAAATACGGCGGGACAGGGCTGGGCCTGGTCATCAGCAAGCAGCTCGTCGAAATGATGGAAGGCGGCACGATCGGGGTCGACAGTTTCCCCGCGCAGGGCAGCACCTTCTGGTTCACGCTGAAGATGACAGAAGGCGTCCATCCCGCCGAGCCGCAGGCGCCAGAGAGCGCAAAGAACGAATCGGGTGTACTCGCCAAGCTCAAGGGCTCGCACCTTCTGCTGGTCGACGACAACGACTTCAACCTCGAAGTGGCGGTCGAATTTCTACAGGGTGCCGGCGCCGAAGTGACCACCAGCGGCAATGGCAAAGAAGCGATAGAACTGATTCGACGGCAGCGCTTCGACTGCGTGCTGATGGACGTGCAGATGCCGGTGATGGATGGTGTCGAAGCAGTGCAACTGATCCGCAAAGATCCCGCCATCAAACAGGTGCGGGTGATCGCCCTGACTGCCAACGCATCCAGAGAAGACCGCGAGCGGTATCTGGCCGCCGGCATGGACGACGTCATCATCAAGCCTTTCAATTACCAGACGCTCTTCACCACCATCGCCAAGTGGCTGGGGCGCAAGGAAGCCGCCACGGGTGGGGCGACCGTCGAAGTGCAGGCGTTCCAGCTCGATGTCAGCGAAGACACAAAAGCGGCATTGAAAGGCGACCCGCAGATCATCGATCTGTCGGTGCTGGTCGAGACGACCGGCGGTGATCGCAAAAAGATCGCCGAGCGCACCGGAAAATTTTTGGCGTCGCTGCAGAAGGATATGACGGACATCGACGCCGCGCTACAGCGCGAAGACCTGCCCGCACTGGGCGCGCTGGGACACCGCAGCAAGACCCCGGCCAGGATGGTCGGGGCGAGAGGATTCGCCGACCTGTGCCAGGCACTGGAAGACAACGCCCTCGACGGCAATCTGGAAAATGCGCGCAACATCGTCGTCCAACTTCGCCTGTTGCCGGCGAAGATCAAGGAACATATTGCCAGGGTGCTGCCTTAGCCGGACCCTTCGACAGGCTCAGGGCGAACGGAATAAATCATTGTCTTACCCCAGCAATAAAAAGCCCGGCATTGCCGGGCTTTTTATTTTGCTGCGTGTCACGTACTACTCTTTAGAAGGCTTCACGAAATTGAGTACGTTCGAATTCGGTTGTTCGCCGTCCGTGTAATAGGGTTTCGAGTGGTCGAAGCCGAGCATGTCGGCCAGCTCCCGTTCCCGCTCCGAGATCAGGGTGAAACAATCCTTGATTTCCTGGATGGTGCTCGCGGTCAGCGGGTTGGGGCGGCCGCCGAGCGGGGTGGCGTCCTTGACCACGTTGCCCAGCGTCTTGCGCATCAGGCGCAGGATCTGTTGTTCCTTGCTTAACTCTTCTGTGTTCATGGATATCTACCGGTGTGAATGCAGGAAATAACTTTACTGGAATTATCGCGCGCGGGCGCGAAATATTTTTTGGCAAGCGGCGAAACCTCAGACTGCAAGTACCTTCAATATCCAGTACATCACCAGCGCTCCGACGAAGACACCGGAAATGAAGTTGCGCATCGCTATCGATTTGCCGGATTCCGGTTCGGAGTCTGCAACGGGCGGTTGTATCGCTTCCCACTCGCCGATGATCTGCTTGGCCGCAGCTTGGTCCTCATCGGCAACCAGCACGCGCACGAACCCCATCGCCGCAAGCTCGCCGATACCGCCCTGCAGATACTCGCCCTCCACACGTCCCGCGATGCCGCGCTGCTCAAGCAGGTTCAGGATCATGTGGGCATCCAGCCCGGAGGAAGCTTCATATACGCATTTCATAAGGTCACCAAAAAATGCCGTTCGCCCTGAGTCTGATGAAACTACTAGCCATCCGACTAGGCTGCCAAAAGACGCCAGCCAAGTCGTTGGTTATGTCGAAGGGTACTCAACAGCGCAGTTCAATCCCTACCTAACACCCCTTCGCTCCACCGGCGCATTGAACCTCTGCAGATTCTCCTCCGCTTGCTTCAGCACACTGATGTCCTGCACCAGCGCCAGGAACCTTTCGACCCCGTCGTCCGCCCTGATCAATTGCAGGGTCACCTCCACCGGATAGCTGCTGCCATCTGCGCGTGCCTGTACGGTCTGGTAAACGACCGATTCCTGCTCGCCGCGGCGCAACGGTTCAATCTTTTCTGCAAACGACTCGATGCCCGATTCCGGATGCAGGGAAAGCAGGGTCATCTGCTGCAACTGCGCCAGCGTATAGCCCAGGTCTTCCAGCGCGTGCTCGTTGGCCGAGGTGATCTGCAGGGTGTCGGTATCGAACATGAACACCTCGTTCGGGCTGCGGTCGCGCAGGGCGTGTTCGTAACTGCGCTGCAGCTCCTTGCGGCGCTTCTCCGCAGACCAGGCGCGGCGTTGTGACTTCAGGCTGTAAAAAGCGAAAGTGCAGGCCAGTACCAGCGCCATCAGGAAGTAGGGCGCATGCATGTCGCGCCACCATGCCGTCTGGATCTCCGTCACCGGCATCTCCACGAACAGCGTGAGCGGATAGTTCTGCAGGCGGTGCAGCACCATCAGGCTCGTCGTCCCGGTGACCTCGTTGCTTATCTCGATTTGCTCTTGCACGGGCTGCTTGTTCGCACGCGGAGGTGCCGTCTTCGCCCCCTGGGCCGGCTGGCCATACAGCAGGTCCTGCGTGGCCGCATCCGGTTCGGGATACATGCTCACCAGATATCCATCGTCGCGCAACAGTCCCAACGCCGTGATCCCGGGTGTGATCGAATCCACCCAGTAGCGTTGCAGCATATCCATCGGCAGATTGGCGCTGATGATGTAGGCCAGCTTGCCCGAGCGGTCGCTAAAGGCATAGCGCGCCGCGATCACCCAGCGCTTGTCAAAGGTCCCCATCACGGGTTGGCCGATCGCAAAGTGCGGGCTGGGCTGCAGCTCGTTCAGTATCTTCTTGAATGCGGGGTCACCGGCAAGTGTGGGCAGCCCCCTGCGGCTGGTGTTCGCACCGGTCAGCAATATCTGCCCATCGGCGCGGATCAGCATCACATTGCGCAACTCGGTGTGCTGCCCCTGAAAACGGTTGAGCAACGCAGAGGCACGGTCGAGATCGGGCTTCTGGTTCGACACAGACAAGTCCCCTCCCAGATTCATCATGCCGACCTTCAGCTGGGTGAAATAGAGATCGACGGCATTTCCGGTCAGCGCCGCGATGATCGTCATCTGGCGCGCCTGCTCAGCTTTGGCTGCGCGCCAGGACTGCGAGACAAGGAAAGCCGCGTAGGCGAGCAGCACAAACACCAGCAAGGGTGCCAAATACTTCATAAACCGGCCGGGGCGATGTTCATTACTGGTGTTTGGCATTGGTGTCTCTCTTGCGTTGACGTGGGCGTTGGTACGACAAGTGTTAGCTGTCCCAATAGTGTACTTCAAGACAATTCTCCCCCGTTACCTTTGATGGCCGGACTTGTCTATCGTGGAAGGCATTTCGAAGCCGACCCCAAATCACTTAATCGTCTGGGTGGGTTAGCGTACTGTTTCGAAATCAAACCTGGTGCACCTTAGTGGCGGCACCAAGGGCTCTCCCTTGATTTTGGTACAGAACGCACAACAGGATTTTGAAATGCCTGATTCGCTCACGCTTGATTCTCATTACGCGCCAAAGAACCTGCGCGACAGGATCGCTTTCGGTTTCATCCGCGTCCTGCGGCTCTGCGCAGACCTCTTCTTTTCCAAACGCTATGGACATCGTGCGATCGTGCTGGAAACAGTCGCGGCATTGCCCGGCATGGTGGGTGGCACGCTGCAGCACTTGCGTTCGCTGCGCCGTATGAAAACGGATAGCGGTTGGATACACACGCTTCTCGACGAGGCCGAGAATGAACGCCAGCACTTGTTGACCTTCATGCATATTGCCAAACCGACATGGTTCGAGAAGCTGTTGGTGCGCATCGTGCAGGTTGTTTTCTACATGGTTTACTTTCTGCTATATCTGATCTCGCCCAGAACCGCCCATCGGGTCGTGGGCTATCTGGAAGAAGAGGCCGTCCACAGCTACAGCCAGTATCTGGCCGGTGTGGAAGACGGAACCTACGCCAACGTGTCGGCGCCAGACATTGCCATCACCTACTGGAAACTCGCACCCGATGCGCGCCTGCGCGAGGTGATCATCGCGGTGCGTGCCGATGAATGCCTGCACCGCGACGTGAATCACGACTTTGCCAACGAACTGGATAGAGCTTTGCACTGAAGACGCGGATGCCGGATTCAGCAAGACCCGGCACCAACATCCAAAATAGCCAACGCCCCGGCACGCAAGCGCCGGGGCGTTTTTCATTCCTCTGTCTCTGAAGTGCATGGCAATACTATTGAAATGGTTTTATTGAATAACCCTCTTGAGGACCTATGAACCAAAGGTGCACAATCACCAGTACCAAAGAGAGAGGGAGGTGCAGCGCAGCATCGCTGCACCTGGCTTGCGATGGATGACTAAGGATTATTGTCATTCCGTCGATAAACAAAAATGTAATAACAAGAAAATACAAACAAGCCATAGGAGGCGAGTATGCGAACCAACTTACCGGTCACGAACCGCGAGATAGTCATGGGTGACGAGATGGTGTTCGTTACCAAGACAGACATGAGTGGCGTCATCACCTACGCCAATCCGGATTTCCTCAAGACCAGCGGCTTTACTGAAGAAGAACTGGTGGGCCAAAGTCACAACATCGTCCGACATCCGGAAATGCCCCAAGCGGCGTTCGCCGACCTGTGGGCCACCATCAAGCGCGGCAAACCCTGGAGCGGCCTCATCAAGAACCGCTGCAAGAACGGCGACCACTACTGGGCCAAGGCCCATGTCTCCCCGGTCGAGGACGAAGGCAAAGTGGTGGGCTATACCTCCATGCGCACCAAGCCCACCGCCAACGAGGTCGCGGCAGCGGTGAAATTGTACGAGGCAGTCGCCAAGGGCAAAGCGAAACTGCATGAAGGTCGTGCCATCGAAAGCGGACTCATCCATCGCCTGAACATCTTCAAGATGGTTTCCCGCATGAGCATACACACACAGATCAACCTCATGCTGGGCGCATTCATCGTCGGTCTGGTCGTGGCGGGTACCCTGGTGTTCAACACGCTCAGCGAAGTGCAGGTCAACGGACCGATATACAAGCGCGTGGTGCAGGGCAAAGACCTGGTGGCCGATATCCTGCCGCCGCCGGAATACCTGATTGAAGCCAACCTCGTGGCACACCAGATGGTGGGTGCCGAAGCGAAAGAACTGCCCGGACTGATAGAGAAGAGCAAGCAACTGCGCAGCGATTATGAGACCCGGCACCAGTACTGGCTCAAAGAACTTCCCGACGGGAAGATGAAGACCCTGATGGTGGTCGACTCCTACGGACCCGGCAAAGCCTTCCTTGACCTGCAGGACAGCAAGCTGATCCCGGCGCTCCAGTCCGGCAACAGGAACGAGGCGGACGCGGCGCTCGCACAGATGACTGTGCAATATGACCAGCACCGCAAAGCCATCGACGAAGTGGTGCTGCAGGCGAATGAACGCAACGCGGGCGAAGAAAAGATGGCGGAGCAAGTCATCTTCAGAAAGACCGCGCAGCTCGCCGCGCTGGCCATCATCCTGCTTGGTGGCACCATCACGCTGGGCGTGATGGTGGTGCGCAACATCGACAGCCTGCTGGGTGGAGATCCCCGCTATGCGCGCGAGATCACCCAGCACGTCGCCTCCGGCAACCTCGCCCTGCAGGTCAACATCCGGCCGGGAGACAGCACCAGCCTGCTCGCATCCATCCGGCACATGCGCGAGATGTTCCGTGGCGTGGTGAAAGAGACCCAGGAAAGCGCCAGCCGCGTCGCGCTGGTGGCACAGCAGATGGCAACCGCATCCGACCAGGTCAGCGAGACCTCGCGCAAATCCAGCGAATCCAACTCATCCATCGCCGCCACCACCGAACAAGTGACCGTCAGCATGAGCCACCTGGTGAGCAACGCCGAAGAAGCCCGCAACATCTCCATCGAATCTGAAAAGACATGCACCTCGGGCGTGGAAGTCATCACTCTGGCGGTGCACAGCATGGAAGAGATCGCCCGCACCGTGCATGCCGCCACCGAAGTGGTGATGCAACTGGGCGCGCAATCCGAGCAGATATCCTCCGTGGTCAAAGTCATCCGCGAGATCGCCGACCAGACCAACCTGCTCGCCCTCAATGCCGCCATCGAAGCGGCCCGGGCCGGTGATCAGGGGCGCGGCTTCGCCGTGGTGGCCGACGAAGTGCGCAAGCTGTCCGAGCGCACCACCAACTCCACCCAGGAGATCGCCACCATGATCCAGTCCATCCAGGGCGGCATGCGCAACGTCGTCTCCAGCATGGAGCAGGGCGTGCAACAGGTGAACAGCGGCGTCAAAGAAGCCAACGAGGCCGGCGAAGCGATACGCCGCATCCAGGCCAGCGCGCGCCGCGTCGTCGAAGTCGTGGCTGAGATGTCCAACGCCATGAACGAACAGGGCAAGGCCAGCGAAGACATCGCCCTGCACGTCGAAGACATCGCCCGCATCTCCGAAGAGAACAGCGCAGTGGCCGACCAGGCATCACAAGGCGCGCATGAACTGCTGGCCTCGGCCAAGCATATGCAGGGGATGGTCAACCGGTTTGCGGCTTGAAGTCAGGCGGGGTGTTTTTCTTGGAGAGCATTGCGATGCTGATCCTGCAAATTACTTTCGCTTTTGCGCACTGGGCTTTTTTGTGACCGTTTTGCTTTTCGCAGTCTCAGTCGATTGCTTGTTGGTCCGGCTTGCCTGCCTCAGGTGATCGACGAAAGTGCCGGCGATGAGCGACAGTTGTTTGCCGGCAGGGTGGGCAAAATACCAGTAGCGTTTGATCGGGAAGCCTTGAACGTCGAGCATCACGAATTGTTTGGAGGGCAGATCCAGCTCCAGAGTGTGACGCGACAGCACAGAGATACCCAATCCGCCGATCACGGATTGCTTGATTGCTTCATTGCTGCCGAGCTCCATCCGCATGTTGATCTTTAGGCCCAGGTGTTCGAAAAGTCGTTCTACGGCGATACGCGTTCCGGAACCCTCCTCGCGCAGTAGAAAGGGTTCCTTCGCCAGCTTGGCAGGCGGGATATTCTTAACCTTTGCGAGCGGGTGATCGGCTGGCGCGATGACCACCAGATAATTTTCCAGAAAGGCTTCTGCCACCACATTCGCGTCATCGGGCGGCTGCCCGAGGATGTAAAGATCATCCAGGTTGTTGGCCGCCCGCTCCAGCAGGCGTTCGCGATTGGTTACGATGAGCGACACTTCCACCCCCGGATATCTCTGGCTGAACGAGCCCAGCAAGCGTGGCGCGAAATATTTGGCGGTAGTCACCACGGCAAGCCTGAGTTTGCCCTTCTTCAATCCCTTCATATCGGCCGCGATCATTTCGAAGTTGGCAAGATGCTCGCTGATTCCCTTGCTGCATTGCAGCAGCGCCTGCCCGATCTCGGTGAGGTATATCTTCTTTCCCACCTGCTCGAATATCGGCATACCTACCGTGTCGGTCAGCTTTTTGATCTGCATGGATACCGTCGGCTGGGTCAGGAACAGTTCCTCTGCGGCACGGGTGAAGCTGCCCAGTCGGGCGATAGCTTCAAACAATTCGAGCTGGCGCAACGTCGTGCTTTTCCGCATGGGTGCCTCCTTTAATGCATAGACGATAATCTATCATAAGAATAGAAAACATCGACTGTTAATGATGGCCAAACTTTTGCAAGATGCATGCAACGTGCTGACTTGAGTACTGGTCCGGAGATGCAGGATGAGCATTACCCGCATCCCGGTTTGGCCCAGCGCGGGTTCTCAACGACGGGAGATGATCATGGATATGGAAGTAAAACTTGAAACGATAGAGCGCTACAAATCAGGCGTTTTGCCTTACAAGAAAATGGGCTATTGGGAACCGGACTATCAGGTTAAGGAAACCGATGTGTTGGCACTGTTCCGCATAACGCCGCAGCCCGGTGTCGATCCGGAAGAAGCCGCCGCTGCCGTGGCGGGTGAATCTTCCACGGCCACCTGGACCGTGGTGTGGACAGACCGTCTGACTGATTGCGAGTTGTATCGCGCCAAGGCATACCGTGTGGATGCGGTGCCCAACACCGGGCCGGGAACCAAGAACGAGGCGCAATACTTCGCATACATCGCCTACGATCTGGATCTGTTCGAACCGGGGTCTATCGCCAATCTCACCGCGTCCATCATCGGCAACGTATTCGGATTCAAAGCGGTGAAGGCGCTGCGGCTGGAGGACATGCGCATCCCGGTCGCCTATCTCAAGACTTTTCAGGGACCGGCCACCGGTATCGTGGTCGAGCGCGAACGGTTGGACAAGTTCGGGCGGCCGTTGCTGGGCGCCACGACCAAACCCAAGCTCGGACTGTCTGGCCGCAACTATGGGCGTGTGGTGTATGAAGGACTCAAGGGTGGTCTGGATTTCATGAAGGACGACGAGAACATCAACTCGCAACCTTTCATGCATTGGCGCGACCGCTTCCTTTATTGCATGGAGGCGGTGAATCGAGCATCCGCCGCCACCGGCGAAGTGAAGGGCCACTACCTGAACGTCACCGCCGGTACCATGGAAGACATGTATGAGCGCGCCGAATTCGCCAAGTCGCTGGGCTCGGCGATCGTCATGATCGACCTGGTCGTTGGCTACACTGCTATCCAGTCCATGGCCAAGTGGGCGCGCAAGAACGACATGATCCTGCACCTGCACCGCGCCGGCAATTCGACCTACTCGCGCCAGAAGAATCACGGCATGAATTTCCGTGTGATCTGCAAGTGGATGCGCATGGCAGGTGTGGATCACATTCACGCCGGCACGGTGGTGGGCAAGCTGGAGGGCGATCCGCTGATGATCAAAGGCTTCTACGATACGTTGCGCGACACGTCCACGCCGCAGAGTCTTGAGAACGGATTGTTCTTCGAACAGGATTGGGCATCGCTGAACCGCGTGATGCCGGTGGCTTCCGGCGGCATCCATGCCGGGCAGATGCACCAGCTCATCCATTACCTGGGAGAAGACGTTGTGCTGCAATTCGGCGGCGGTACCATCGGCCACCCCATGGGGATACAGGCAGGTGCAACGGCCAACCGGGTGGCGCTGGAAGTCATCATTCAGGCGCGCAACGAAGGCCGCGATTACCTGCGTGAAGGCCCCCAGATCCTGGAGGATGCCGCCAAGTGGTGCTCGCCGCTTAAGGCCGCGCTGGATACCTGGAAGGATGTCTCGTTCAACTACGAGTCCACCGACACTGCAGACTTTGTGCCGACCGCCACGGCCAGCTTCTGAACAACTTAAAGGAGAAAGATCATGATGACCAACACGGGTAACCGCGTCACACAGGGGCAGTTTTCTTACCTGCCTGACTTGACCGATGTGCAGATCGCCGCACAGATCAAATATGCATTGAGCAATGGCTGGGCGATCAGCGTCGAATACACCGATGACCCGCATCCGCGCAACACTTACTGGGAAATGTACGGCATGCCGATGTTCGACCTGAAGGATCCCGCCGGTATCCTGCTGGAGATCAACAACTGCCGCAAAACCTTCTCCGAGCATTACATCCGCGTGATGGCATTCAATTCCATTCGCGGTGTGGAAAGCCCGGCCATGTCTTACATCGTGAACCGCCCGCACAACGAACCCGGATTCGGTCTGGTGCGGCAGGAAGCGGAAGGGCGCCATGTCAATTACACAGTCCATTCCTATGCCGCGGACAAGCCGGAAGGTGAGCGATATTTGCGTTGACGTGTGACCTGGATGGCGGGCCAGAAGTTGGCCCGTCCTCGCAAACCGAATTTGGGAGTGGCCGATGAGCGCAACGAATGTAGTCGAATTGAAACTGCCGGATGATACGCCGGTAGATTTGGACGCCGAGTTGAAGGCTTCGAATGTGCAAGAGGTGCTGGACAAGCTGGATCGGGAGCTGATCGGCCTCAAGCCGGTAAAGACCCGCATCAGCGAGATCGCGGCACTGCTGCTGGTGGACAGGGTGCGCAAGAAATTTGATCTGAGTTCGGCGATACCGAGCCTGCACATGAATTTCACCGGCAATCCCGGCACCGGAAAGACCACGGTTGCCTTGCGCATGGCCGAGATACTGCATCGTCTCGGCTATGTGCGCACGGGCCACCTTGTTTCCGTCACGCGCGACGACCTGGTGGGGCAATATATCGGCCACACCGCACCCAAAACCAAAGAAGTCATCAAAAAGGCGATGGGGGGCGTGCTGTTCATCGACGAAGCCTACTACCTGTACAAACCGGAAAACGAGCGCGACTACGGCGCGGAATCGATAGAGATATTGCTGCAGGTGATGGAGAACAACCGGGACGATCTGGTCGTCATTCTCGCGGGATACAAGGACCGCATGGATAGATTCTTCAGCAGCAATCCCGGCATGCGCTCACGCATCGCACACCATGTGGACTTTCCCGATTACATGCCGGATGAACTGCTTGGCATCGCCAAACTGATGCTTGCGCAGCAAAATTATCGCTTCAGCCCGGAAGGCGAACAGGCCTTCGAAGAGTACATCCCGCTACGCATGAAGCTGGAACATTTCGCGAATGCCCGTTCTATACGCAACGCGCTGGATCGTGCACGCCTGCGCCAGGCCAAACGCCTGTTCGCCAGTCGCGGCAGAAAGTTGACACGAACCGACCTCATCACGATAGAGGCCGAAGACATCATGCTCAGCCGGGTGTTTGAAGAAGCGGATAAGAAACAGGGGTAGTGCGTTTGGAGCCCAAACTATTGGGATGCTGAGGCCTTTGAACTGCGGCAGCCTTACGGCTTGCGGCGTTTGGAGGACAGGTGCTGTCTGCCCTGCACCAGCTCCTTGGTCGGAATCCAGCTGTTCTTCGACTTGGGTTTGTCGGTCTGAATGTTCTTGCCCTGGGGGCTGTGTTGAGCCGCCCTGTAGCTCTGAATCGCCGTCAGCAACTGCTCCTGGGTGACCTGAATACTTGGGTGCTTGTCCTTGGGATCAAAGTCGGCGAGCTGTTGCTTGAGGCGGACCAGCCGGGTGGCGCTGTCGTCCTTGGCGCGCTGCCCCGTCATCATTGCCTGTGCCGCAGCAGAGAGGGTATAGCCACCCTCTGCCTCGGTAATCAGGCCACAAACACCCATGCGCGCAAACGCGTCCATCAGTTTGGACTTGGCCGGAATCTCGCCGTCCTGGGCCATGGCCAGCGCGGTGATGATCTCGTCCAGCGCGGCCGGGCGACGCTTGGCCGCAACGGTGAGGGACAACAGCAGGGCGGCATCGTCGTCGTGAACGGGGTACATGGTGAACCTTTGCAGAGTTAGCGTGCGTCCGAGACGGACTTGAGGGCGAGAGTGTAATGGATGCGGGCCGGTTAAGGCGGGTAACCGGTAGCCTTTGCCACAGTTTTCATGGCCTGACGCGGGTGATGGCTGTTGCGGTGCGGGGCTTTCAGGCGCACTTCGACGTCCTGATATTGGTGCTCAATATAATTGGTTACGGCGAAGATCGTCGCGATCTGTGCACCGCGCTCGGAGGGGAGGCGTTTAGTACACTGAAAAGAAGAAGCCCGGCGATGCCGGGCTTTTTTCATGGAAAGTATTTCGATGCTGACCCTGTTAGCTGACCCTGTTAGCTGCTTTAATCCCCTTAGATAAATGTATCTTGAATGCCTATATTCCTTTTTTGTATTTCATAGTGTTGCTTTGTGCAATCCAAAAAGGACTGAGGACTCTCTAATGCTTTTTCAATTTTGCTATTTTTAATTAGGCTTAAGTACAGCGCAACAGAATGGGCTTGGCAGTTTATCGATCTCTTGGGATTAAATTCAATGTCACTAAACGAATCATATAGTTTTACTCTATCGGCTAATGTTGGATTATTGTTCAAAGCATTAATGTAAAGCCAATCATAGAAATATGTTCTTGGAATAATAGGGAACTTCATTCCGAAAAAGTAAAAGGCAATTAAATTGCCAGATTCCTTTAGGCGAATATCTTTTTTTGCTTTAAGAGAGTCGAGGCCGAGCAATTCCGTAAACGGCCCCCCCCTTTCAAACACTTTACTTCCTTGGAAAGCTGTTTCAACAGTAAATTCATTTCCATGTTTCTTGGTTTTTATTATTAGATTAAAGGCGCTTAGCGCAATACCTAAGTCATCTTCGGACTTGCTGGAAATTTCAAGAATATTGCCAAATCCACAGTTTCGGGCTGCTTCGTGTAATGACTTTATGGATTTTTTCTTTTGAGATGCAGCCATGCCTGGAAACCAGCTAAATTCCAGCAAATCCTCTGACACCCCGACCACTTGGTTTTTTGGGCGAAATATAGGCCTACTTGCCATACCTACCTTCTCACATAGCTACGAGCAGCAAAGAACCCCTTGTTCCTGCTGTGTTCGATTACTTTTCGTTTTGTTGTTAAATGCGCATGTCTTTCTTTTGATGGCGTGTCTGGAAAAACCACACCAACTATATATTTAGGATGGACATGTCCCTTGATCAACACTTCGGCCTGAACATCGGTTGGGTCATATTTTCTCAACTTTTGCACCGCGCGACTTGGAAGTCCAATATGCTCTTCATACATGCTTTTAAGAGCGGCTGGTGAAGAAAGTAGTTCATCTGAAACATTCGAAATCCTTGCATCTGCAGCATTATGCTTGCAGAACAAGCAATCTAAATCCCATAGCACCCGTTTGCTTATTCCGACGACAGCCCACAATCCGCCCTTCTCTTGCCTATACTTGAAAAACATATTGCTGTTAGGAAAAGCAATGGAAGCTGAAATTGTATTTGTTCTACCATCCAACCTTAACTCATCGTTAATCTCTGCGCCGTCACCTATATCATCTCTACAAAGCAGCCCATGCTCCAATATGCTCGCCAAGTTTGCCAGTGGCGTAAAGTGGACTAGTGCGGGGATTTCAAGATATTCCGCAAACTTTCTTATTTCTTCCTTGCTCAAGGCTAATTCCTTTTCGCGAAATTAAGATGTTGCATTCGGTCACCAGCTAATCGGGGCAATGTTGCAATAAATTTCAGGATGTGTAGCAAATGAAAACAAAACCGATGCTGCCCCTTTTTGAATTCTCTGTCCTCGATTGTTACGACCCCTTTAATTGTTTTGTCTCTACTTGTCTGAATCGAACAAATTGGTTTGTGATTCAGCGAACTTTTTTGCATATCGGTATTTTTTCCCCTGCGGCGTTTCTTGCGGAGTGCCATCGTCAATCTTATCCAGAACAGTCGTTACTGAGTAACCGGTAATCTTAATTGCCCCAACTTCGTCTAACTCTCTATGAGTGATAAGTACGCAAACTATCTTGCTGCCGTGCTGAAACGGAATATTGTCCAATAGCACTGAGTCCCTGAAATGAGCGTCCTGCATTTCAAAGCTGATTGGCGTCTCGTTGTATACCCCTTTCCATTTGTAACGCCCTTCCTTTAGAACGGGGGAGATTATTTCAATTACCGCACCATCATCCTCTTCCGATTTTAGTTTATTGGTACTTAGGATGTATTTGCCAAAATCAGATCTTGGTACATATCTTTCATCTGTAACAGGTTGCCAATCACTGTTCAGAACGGCGAAGCCGACTTTTTCTATTTTGTGGTACTCACCTAAGAAAGAGAAGAAATTCGACTTGCGCTTGAGAATTATTAAATTGGCGCCGAGGGATGTGGCGGCACTCGCAATACTTTCATTAGTCTGTTCGCCTTTCTCGACTTCCAGCTTAAGTTTCTTAATGTTTAATTTCTTTTCCTCAATACTTAAGCGCTTTTCCTCCTTCTCAAGCTCTTTGTTTTCGGCGTCAAAAAGAGGTGCCGTTGATATGATAATTTGAATGATAAGTAGTATGAGAGTGATCTGTGCTGCGTTATTTCCGAGCGCTTTCCAAAAATCCCGGAACCCCCCTTCTCTGTATGCTTCCTTTATTAGACTTGCATCAATCTCTAAAATCGCTGCTGCCTCGAGAATTATTCCAAGCAGTTCCGCTTCGCACCTGTTTCGGAGGTAAGCATCAATTTCGTGGCTGTTATCTCCGAAATAGTAGTGAAGCTCAAGCATGTTGGCATTCTTCATACTTACCCCTTTCTGGATTTGCATAACTGGCGACTGGTGAGGATTTTAATTCGATTGCGCTATTTCTTGGGCGGTATCAGCCCAAGCAGCCCCAAGTTGTTTACTCCAGTTGGGTGGGTGGTGTTCGCAAAAATTGAAGCAAAGAGAGTGGCGAGGGTTTCTGCTTTCTTCTTTTCTTCTTCAAAGTACTTTCGCATCCCGACGCTGAAGATATCCGTCTCATAGTCCGGAGTGTTGAAAGTACTATGGGCAGTGCAAAAGTTCTTGTATTCGTCGGTCAGATTTATAAAGATGGAATTGGATAGTTGAACTGACTTGTTGCCATTGCGATTGCCCTGATGGCAAAGATGTGCGGCTTTGTTTACCACGTCCCCAATCCAAACAACATCATTAACGCCACTACCATTTGCGCCGGCCTTGATCATTAATGCGCGACCATAGGCGATGCCTATTCCGCATTGAATTGGTTTGTAGCCTTTATTAGAAAGGCGCCAATTTAGCAGTTCGATAAGTGTGCTGAGCTTTCCGGCGGTATCAAATGCACCAACAATGTTGCTCTTGTATTGTGAGTCAAATATTCCGCTTACACAGTCGCCGCTAATGAAAACCTCCTTGCAGTCCGGATTGGAATTCATGATGGCAACACATTCGGAAATGTAGGAGCGATATATCTTTCCTATGACTGGGCGATTGTGCGTATCGGTTAGTTTTGAGCTGCCTCGAATATCAATAAACACCGCAGTGCAATTTACATAGAAACCGTTGCTATAGGTTAATGCGGTGCGAGGAGGAATGGTGTCCACATCGTCGAATGTCTCAGCACTGTCCAGTATCTCCCTAATTCTCGCATCACTGCTTTCGACGTCAAAGGTGAAGGTCTTGGATTCCATGCTTATCCCTTTATTGCGAGTGCGACTGCAGTACACGCGATTGCGAGAAGCCAAATTATTCCTGAGCGCACTATGCCATCGGACTTTGTCTGGACGATATGCGAAATTGTGAAATGCTGCTCAAGTGCCTCACGTGCGAAATCTTCTTCGCTCATTGCATTAACGTCGGCAATGAAATTAGAGTGCTCTTGGTGAGGATAATTTGCGGCAACATAGCCATAAAATGAAATTGCCTTGTGATTTTTTGTATATTCCAGGGGGGCGCCAAAGGCATGCGCGAGTGTTGTTCGGGGGAGAACCACCTTTATGGCGAGGTAGAGCGATACGAGCGCCAAAAGAGTTGCAGACAGGCCAAGTCTGTGGGGCCATCCTGTAGTGTCGCCTAGTTTAGCTCCAGACCAAATGAAGCCAATTAATGCTAAGTTGACTGTGGAAATGAAGCCGGCCTTTGTATCCATCACTGAGGACCATTTGCGGCCAAGATCAGTAAACGTCTGGTACATTTTTATACGATCTTCTGGTTTCATGCGGCCTCCAATGCTGGGTGATTGGGAAATATTTGGGGAAGGTTATATCAACTTCTTCATCTGATAAATCCTCTCCAGCGCTTTCTTCGTGAGAATTAAACGGGTCGCCCATTAGCCGACCTGTAACAATCAGGGGCAGACCACAGTTTCTTTCCAGCCATCATTTCACCCCCACCCCCAACCAAGCATCCGAAGTCAGCGGCCCCTTCAGCGTAGGCAGCATCTCTTCCAGCCAAGCCAGCGCAAGCTTTTCCTTCTCGCGCCACAACGCTTCGCCCAATCCCTTCTTCATCATCTGTATCGGCGCGCTGCCCTTGACCATGTTGTCCCAGAATTCGCCGGTACTGCCGGTGGGGAAGGCTTTGGTGACGCTGCGTATCTCGATGTTGCGGAATCCGGCTTCTTGCATTTCTTGTTTGAAGCGTTCGGGGTTTTCCAGTGTGGTGACGGAGCGTTGCGGTTGCGGCAGGTCGGGCTTGATGGCGCGCAGTGCGCCGAACATGGTTTGCATGGCGGGCGATTGGTCCACGGGTGCCCAACTGGTGATGGCGATGCTGCCGCCCGGTTTGAGGGTGCGGTGGATTTCGGCGAAGCCCTGTTGCCTGTCGGGGAAGAACATGAGGCCGAACAGCGAGAAGGCGGCGTCGAAGGTTGCGTCCGCATAGGGCAGGGTCTGCGCGTCGCCGCAGTGCAGGGCGATGTTGCGGTGTCCGGCTTGTTCGATCTTGTTGCGGAACACGGCGAGCATGGCTTCGGAGAAGTCGATGCCGTGCACTTGTTCGGCATGCTGCGCAAGCCGCAGCGCCAATGTGCCCGGCCCGCAGGCGACATCGAGCACGGTTGAATGCGGTTTGAGCTTGCTGGCGGCAATGGCTTCGTCGGCGAATTGCTTGAACACGAGCATGGTGGTTTCGGCGTAGCCGTCGGCGACGAGGTTCCAGGGTTCGCTGGTGGAGAGGGGGTTGGCGTTTTGGCTCATAGTTTCTACCCCCGCCCTAGCCCTCCCCCTGCATGGGGGAGGGGATGGGGGCGGAATCGACTTGAGATCACAAATTGTGATTTCAAGTCGGATTGGGTATTGAGGCAGCGCCCAGCGGGTTTTTCGTTTAAGGTCACAATTTGTGACCTTAAAGGTTTCCATTCCGAACTTCGAATCAGAAACATCTTCGATTCAATCTGCGCGACTGATGCAGTCATTCTTTCCCCTTGTTTCTAGCGTGTGGCTACGTCGCCCGCTGTGCGGATTTTTTTTGCGCCAGCCTCACTGTTCTGGGGATTCTGCCTTAAGCCTCGCGCCATTCTTGTGGCGGGATGTGCATTTGGCAGATCTGCAAGTGTGGCGAACTGTATTTGAGTTAGTTGGGTAGTGTCAATGCGGAAAGAAGGGGATTAGTCAGGGGCGCTGTTTTGCCTCAAAGTCCGCGCATGTAAACCGGCCGCAGCGGCCTATGCCCGGCCATCGCTTCCCGCAGTTGCAGCAGCAGTTTCTCTTTGTCCTTGGGCAGGTTCCCGGCGAGCGCTAATGCATTCGAGGCATGGTTGCTGCGGAAGATGACGGGCTGGGGCGGGTTGAGGCCGCTGATGAGTCTTTCCTGTTCTTTCAAAATCGCCAGGTCGTCCGGCATCTGGAATGGTTCACCGAATTTGCGCTGGAATTCTTCCGTGATGCTTTCGTCCAGATACAGTTGCAGCGTGGAGAGGTAGGTGACGGGTGCGCTGTTGAGCAGGGCGATGGTGCCGTCTATGTGTTCGTTGCTGTGCTGTGTGCCGCCCAAGCCGAGGATGACGGTGGCGGAGACTTTCATGCCGCTGGCGTGCGCTTTGGTCAGCACTTCGGCCATGCGCCGTTGCGTGGCGCCCTTGGTGATCTTTTTCAGGATGAGGTCGGAGCCGGATTCGATGCCGAAGTAGAGCAGGGTGAGTTTGTGCTCGCGTAGCAGGGCGAGTTCTTCGGCGCTCTTGCGCTGGATGTTGCCGGGTGTGGCATAGCAGGAGACGCGCGTGAGGCGCGGGAATGTCGCGGACAGTTCGCGCAGGATGGCGAGCAGGTGTTCGGTTGGAAGCGCCAGCGCATCGCCATCGGCGAGGAATACGCGCTGCGTATCGGGCCAGTCGGCGGCGGCAGTGCGGATGTCGGCGAATACTTCTTCGAGCGGGCGTTCGACATACTGTTTGCTGCGATACATGGCGCAGAAGCTGCACTGGTTGAAGCTGCAACCCAGCGTGGCCTGGATGATCAGGTTGTCGCCTTCGGAGGGTGGGCGGTAGAGGGGTTGGTCGTAGAGCAGGTTCATGCGGCATTGTAACGGGAGGTTTGCTTGGGGGTGGTGCGCCGTTCAATCCTTCGACTTACCTTTAGTCCTGACCCTTCGGCAGGCTCAGGACTAAAGGCAAGTCGAAGGGGGTTGAGGGGGTGGTGTTTCCCCACAGAAATCTAACAGGGTGCGGCTTGGTGCGGACTGGCGCCTAAATCAAAGGGTTGCATATTAGAACATGCTTATATTATGATGCGCGCGCTTGTCAGGGGCGATATGTCCCGGCACCTGTTTAATTGAACCGGATTCACCGAAGGAGAGAAGATGTCACGTATCGTCATTCTGGGCGCGGGTATATCAGGCCATACCGCCGCCCGCTATCTGAACAAGTGGGTGGGCAAGGAGCACGAGATCATCGTGGTGGCGCCCAATTCGAAATGGAACTGGATCCCTTCCAACATCTGGGTCGGTGTCGGCCAGATGACCGAGAAGGATGTGACATTCGATCTCGCCGAGCTGTATGGCAAGACCAATGTGGATTTCCGTCAGGCCAAGGCCGTGTCGGTCCATCCCGATGGCAGCGCCGATAGCGCCAAGCCTTTCGTGACGGTCGAGTACACCAAAGCGGACAAGGCCGGTGTGGTCGAGAACATCTCCTACGATTACCTCATCAACGCCACCGGACCGAAACTGAACTTCGGCGCGACCGAAGGTCTGGGCCCAGACCATGGCCATACCGTTTCCGTCTGCACCTACGGTCACGCCAAGGAAGCCAACGAGAAGCTGCAAGAGTGCATCGCCGCGATGAAGAAGGGCGAGCGCAAGACCGTCGTCATCGGCACCGGCCACGGCATGTGCACCTGCCAGGGCGCGGCGTTCGAATACATCTACAACGTGGACCACGTGCTGCGCGAAGCAGGCGTGCGCAACATGGCGCGCATCGTGTGGATCAGCAATGAATACGAGCTGGGCGACTTCGGCATGGGCGGCGTGCATATCAAGCGCGGCGGCTACATCACCAACGGCAAGACCTTTGCCGAATCGCTGATGGTCGAGCGCGGCATCGAGTGGATCACCCGCGCGCACGTGAAGAAGGTTGAAGCGGGCAAGATCCATTACGAGACTTTGGACGGTACTTTCCACGAACTGGACTTTGACTTCTCCATGCTGATCCCGCCGTTCGCCGGTGTGGGCCTCAAGGCTTTCAGCAAGGTGGAAGAAGACATCACCGCGCAGATGTTCCTGCCCAACGGTTTCATGAAGGTGGATGCCGACTACACGCCGCGTCCCTTCATGGAGTGGAGCGCCAAGGATTGGCCGCGTACTTACCAGACACCGACGCACCGCAACATCTTCGCCATCGGCATCGCCTTCGCCGTGCCGCACCTGATCAGCAAGCCGATGCAAAGCGCCAACGGCACGCCGATCAACCCCACCGCACCGCGCACCGGCATGCCTTCCGCCGCGATGGCCAAGGCCGTGGCGATGAGCATCCGCGACATGCTGAACGGTGCCGAGAAACCCACGCACACCGCCTCGATGGCCGAGATGGGCGCAGCCTGCGTCGCCTCCACCGGCTCGCACATCCTCAAGGGCACTGCGGCCACCATGACCGTGTTCCCCGTTGTGCCGGACTACGAGAAGTATCCCGAGTTCGGTCGCGATATTGACCTGACCTTCGGCGAGATCGGCCTGGCCGGTCACTGGATGAAGTACCTGCTGCACCACACCTTCATCTATCAGGCGAAACTGCGTCCGGGCTGGTCTCTGCTGCCGGATTGATCGACTACAAATTTACGAGGAGCAGAAAATGGGAAACATCACCAACAAAGAGCCGTATCAACAGGCTTACTATCCGCCGGCACCGACGGGGTTCACCCGCTTCATGCGCACTTGCGTACTGTGGCAGCTCTGGCGCTTCGTGAGCATCAACATCAAGATGATCAAGCTGCTGTCGAGGTCGCACCACTAAAGAAATCACCAATCAAACTCCGTTCGCCCTGCCCCTTCGACTCCGCTCGGGACTAAAGGCAAGTCGAAGGGGCCCACGAATGGCGGGGTTGATCGTCACTAGAGGAAAGCCCGGCATCGCCGGGCTTTTTCTTTGCTAAAGTACCGCGTGGATAACAAGCAAAGGTAAGTGCCATGTGGCTACAGAAAGAGATATCTCTCAAACCCAGATCGCGCGGCTTCCACCTCGTCACCGACGAGTTGCTGCGCGAACTGCCCGAGCTGCGCGACTTCAAGGTCGGCATGATGAATGTCTTCATCTTGCACACTTCCGCTTCGCTCACGCTTAACGAGAACGCTGACCCTACCGTGCGGCAGGATTTCGAGAGCTTCTTCAACCGTGCCGTGCGCGAGGACGAACCGTATTACCAGCATCAGGATGAGGGTTCCGACGACCTGCCCGCGCACATCAAGTCCAGCCTGCTCGGTGCGAGCCTGAACATCCCGGTTTGCGACGGCAGGCTAAAGTTGGGAACATGGCAGGGGATTTACCTGTGCGAGCATCGCAATCACGGCGGGAGTCGGCGTATCATGGTCACCGTACAAGGTGAATAACTCCTGTCATTCCGGCGAAGGCCGGAATCCAGTGGTTTTGAACAAAATGCATTTTTGTCTTACTGGATTCCGGTTTCCACCGGAATGACGGCTTATGAATTGTTGAGGGAACACCATGTCTCCAACTCCACCCGATGCGCTGCTTTTCATTACCCCTGTCTGCCGGCACTGTCCTGCCGTGCTGCAGTCGCTGAGCGATATGCTGAAGCAGTCGCAGATCGGCAAACTGACGGTCGTGAACATCGCGGCGCATCCCGAGCAGGCGGCGGAGTATGAGGTGCGCAGTGCACCCTGGCTGCGCCTCGGTGCCTTCACGCTCACCGGCGCGCAGAGTGCCGCCGAACTGAAGCAGTGGGCCGAGTGGGCCAGCGGGGAAGAGGGCATCGCGCATTACGTCGAGCATCTGCTGACCGAGGGCGGCTACAAGCAGGCCGTGGCCTTTATCGCGGCGGATACGCAGCGGCTCAAATCACTTCTCACCATCATCGCCAATCCCGAAGCCAACATCTCGATACGTCTGGGCGTGAGCGCGCTGCTGGAGGCTTATTCCCATACCTCCGAGCTGCAGGCGCTGCTGCCGAAGCTGGGCGAACTCTCTTTCCACCCCGACCACCGCGTGCGGGCCGATGCCTGCCATCTGCTCGGGCTCACCGGCAGTGCGGCGGCGCGTTCCTACGTGGAAACCTGTCTGGACGATGCGAACGAGGAAGTGCGCGAGATCGCCGCCGAGGCTTTGCAAACCATCAAGCCCGCGAAACATTAGGCGGACTCGCCGCAAGCGAGGATAATCACGCATGACCAAATCCAGCACACCTTCTTCCGCACCCGCAACTGACGTTGCCGGACGCTCCTTCAACGAACTTCCGCTATCGCCCGCGCTGCTGGCGAACCTGCAGCAGCTCGAATACCGCACCATGACGCCGATCCAGGCGGCCAGCCTGCCGATCACATTGGCCGGGCACGATCTCATCGCGCAGGCCAAGACCGGCAGCGGCAAGACGGCGGCATTCGGCTTGCCGCTGCTGACCAAGCTCAACCCGCGCCACTTCGGCGTACAGGCCATGGTGTTGTGCCCCACGCGCGAGCTGGCCGATCAGGTGACAACTGAGCTGCGCCGTCTCGCGCGCTTTGCCGACAACATCAAGATACTGTCGCTGGTCGGCGGCAGCACACTACGCCCGCAAGCCGACAGCCTGGAACACGGCGCGCACATCGTCGTCGGCACACCGGGCCGCATCATGGATCACATCGAGCGCGGCAACCTGAAGCTGGATGCGATCAACACGCTGGTGCTGGACGAAGCCGACCGCATGCTGGATATGGGCTTCTACGATGACATCTCTTTCGTGGTGAAGAAGTGCCCGACCCAGCGCCAGACCCTGCTGTTCTCGGCGACCTATCCCGAGGGCATCGCGCGGCTGGCGCAGAAGTTCATGCGCAATCCGCAGGAAGTGAAGCTGCTGGAGCAGCACGAAGGCAGCAAGATCCGCCAGCGCTTCTACGAGATCAAGCACGAGGACCGCTTGCAGGCCGTATCCGTTTTGCTCAAGCACTACCGTCCGGTCAGTACGCTGGCCTTCTGCAACACCAAGCAGCAGTGCCGCGACCTAGTGGACATCCTGCATGCCAAGGGCATACACGCGCTGACGTTGAACGGCGATATGGAACAGCGCGAACGCGACCAGGTGCTCATCCAGTTCGCCAATCGCAGTTGCTCGGTACTGGTGGCGACCGATGTGGCCGCGCGCGGTTTGGACATCTCGCAGTTAGAAGCCGTCATCAACGTCGATGTCACCCCCGACCCCGAGATCCACATCCACCGCATCGGCCGTACCGGTCGCGCCGATCAGGAAGGCTGGGCGCTGAGTCTGTGCTCACCCGCCGACATGAGCCGTGTCTCCAACATCGCCAAGGCGATGGGGATCGAACCCGAATGGCACCCGATGGATTCATTGATCAACGAAAAGAAAGGACCGCTGGTACCGCCCATGGTCACGCTGCAGATCCTCGGCGGCCGCAAAGAAAAGATCCGCCCCGGCGATGTGCTGGGCGCGCTGACCGGCGAAGCCGGATTCACCCGCGAGCAAGTGGGCAAGATCACCGTCACCGATATGTCCACCTACGTTGCCGTCGCGCGCGATATTGCACGCGAAGCGGTGAAGAGATTGTCGGCGGGTAAAGTGAAGGGCAAGACAGTGAAGGTGAGGGCGCTGGAGGATTGAACGCAACTTCCCAATAGGCCGTCATACCGGCGAAGGCCGGTATCCAGTTGATTTAATGTTTCTCGCGCAAGCGAGCCAACATCATATTGTGTCTGCTTCGCAGATTATTTTGATTGCTGGATTCCGGCCTTCGCCGGAATGACGCAGCTTCGGCGGGTGGGTTTTCTAGGTAAATGGAAGGTTCTGCTCAGTGTGTCGTGGTCGGAGTGATAAATGGCTGCACATCGTGGTCGTGCTTCTTCGCGTGCTTCGCCATGCGCTTTTCCTTCGGCGTCATCATCGGCTTCTTCTTTGCGTCTCTATGGGTGTTGTGTGACTTGGGCATGATCTGACTCCTTATACGTGGTTAAGGAAAGAACTGCGAGAATCATGCTACTCCGATAGTTCGGCGTTGTCCGTATTTTGTTCCGGCTCGTTCGCCCCCATGATTGGCAACTCCGCGCGCGGCAGTTTGAGTGCTTCCAGCACCTTGAGCGCCGCATACGCATCGTTCGCTGCATACAGGATCTGCGGCTCGCTCAGTTGGTGCTGTGACCAGTCGGTGGTGGTGATCTTCTTCGACTTGGCGAAGCGTTGTTTGAACAGCTGCGCCACTGCATTGCGCACGCCCATCTCTTTCTGGTAGCCGTCTTTGCTGAACACAGTATTGAGATCGACCACGCCGCCGAACTCGACGCCGAACTTCGCGCGGATATGTTTGCGGTCCGATCTCAGACCGAAGCCGACCTTGATCACCTCGTCCGATTGCAGCAGCTCGACGAGATCGTGATGTCCTTCCTTGCGGTGGACCTGGAACAGATAGGCTTTGTCGTGCAGCGCGAACTGCACCACATGCGGTCCGTTGCTCACCTCGCCCACGGCGAAGGTGGGTTTGGACTCGGTATCGAAGCCGACGATGCCTGCCGCCCTGATCGCGGCGGCGGCCGCGGCGAACTCCGCTTTGTTCGCGGGCACGTGGATGTGTTCAAGCGTGAGGCCGATGAAGGGTTCCATCAGCGCGATGTCGGGTTTGGAGGGGGCGTGTTTTTTGGTCACGATCAAATTGCCTCGCCGGTTGCCGGTAACGGTTCGGCAACGACAACGCGATTGCGGCCTTCCTGTTTGGCGCGGTACAGCGCTTTGTCCGCGGCCTGGACCAACGCCGCCTTGCTGTCGATTCCTCCGCCCAATCCGGCTGCGCCTATGCTGATGCTGATCTTGATCGTTTGGCTGGTGCCGGCGGCGTCGGCGACCTCGATCGGATGCGATTCGACCAGGTGACGCAGACGTTCGGCTACCAGCGCGGCTCCGTCGATGCCGGTGTTGATGCAGAGCACCATGAATTCTTCCCCGCCATAGCGCGCGACGACATCCAGATCGCGCAGTGCTGACTTGAGCAGATGGCCCATCGCGAACAGGGCGGCATCACCGCCGTGGTGGCCGTAGGTGTCGTTGACCCGCTTGAAGTGGTCGATATCGATCATCAGCACGGAAAGTCCGATTGAATATCGCATTGAACGCGCGACCTCATCTTCAAGACGACGGTCGAGATAGCGGCGGTTGAACACCTTGGTCAGCGGATCGGAGATATTCTCCGACTCCAGCAGACTGATGCGCTTCAGATCGGCAGCGGTTTGCAGTGCAAGCGAAATCGTCAGCCAGACGAACAGTGCACCGAACAGGAATATGCCGGGCGTGAACAGTTCGTTCCACTCTGTCTGTCTGCCCCACAGTACGATGATGTATCCCAGATAACCGGCGATGAAGATGAGTATCAGACCGGTCATGGCCAGCCACTTGTTGCGTAGTGTGCCGGCCGGAAGAATAGAGATCAGTCTGCGTAGCGGGTAGAGCGTGGCCACATGGATGCTCAGGCCGACCAGAACCAGCAAGGCAGATAGATAGGAGATGAGGGGCGCTTGCATATATCGCGTTCTGGGCTATTCCGGAGTATCGGCGGAATGTACCTGAGACGGATTGTTTTGACTACCTGCCCGGCGGGTTTGTTTACAGTTACTGGCGTGGGCAAAACTCATTTCACGCTCGCCACTGCTACCCGCGTCTTGGGCAAACCCTTGCCGAGGAAGAATCCCTCGGCGACGTTCACCGCATCTTCCGGTCCGGCGATATAGATGTCGCCCTTGAGCATGTTCTTGTCGGCGGCATGGATGTCGTCAAGCAGTTTGAGCAGCGTCGCTTCGCGATTGCCGCTCACCGTGCGCAGGTCGAAGCCCGCGACATGCTCTTCGTAGTGGAAATCGTCCAGCGCGTCGTCCCATGCATGGGCGATGTTGGGCAGGTAGATGTTTTGCGGGTTGGAGCCTATCCAGTGCAGGTTGACGGTCTCGATATTGAGCGACAGCGCGTGTTCGATCACGCTCTTGATCGGGGCGAAGCCGGTGTCGAAGGCGAAGAAGTAGAGCGGTCAAGAGCGTGATCGAACACGCG
>Ga0209417_1001958_pt1 | contig 34823 bp, 38 predicted proteins | sample RifGroF2_FD_184002 | JGI IMG/M metagenome (GOLD analysis project Ga0209417, IMG submission 184002) | Groundwater microbial communities from Rifle, Colorado, USA - Groundwater F2 (SPAdes) (version 2) | ecosystem: Environmental > Aquatic > Deep subsurface > Groundwater | place: Rifle, Colorado... | reverse complement strand
TAGCAGATTTGCGGAAAGAATGGACTCACTGCAAGCATTTAAAATTGTCTTTGTAGAACTATTCTCTATGTTCCTGAAAGAAACAACTTCGGCAGAATGGTCAAGAAAAACTGAAAAGATAAAAGCATGGATAGAAAAAAGAGAGACTTTATAGCTTTTTGAGTTCAAATATGACAAAAGATGATATTTTTTCAGTTTTTACCTTATTACTCTTTCGGGGTAAGAATGATTTCTCCTTTTTCATTAGTTCGTAACATCGTTTAGAGTTTTTGTTGCTCAAATGCCAGACAAAAGAGAAAGAGCACGATTTGAAGCTGCAATTATGAACAATATATATAGTTCAACTGAACATTGGGCAGAATTAGCAGATAGAGGAATGGCATTGAGTAAACGAAGAAAAGACGAATTGCCAATAGTCGTTGAAAATATCAGCAACGTAAAATTCTATGGACTGCCAAAAACTTTAGAGATATAGTATGAGAATAATCGAATGGAATTGTCAAGGTGCATTTAGAAAAAAAAACGACAAAATTTTGGAGTTGCAACCAGACATTTTAATTGTTCCCGAATGTGAAAGCGAAGACAAACTTGAATTTGGAAAACTAACACCAAAACCAGCAGACTTTTTTTGGTATAGCGACAGTGGTAACAAAGGCATTGGTGTTTTTTCATATTCCGACTACAAATTTGAACTTCTTAAAGAATTTAATCCAAAATTTCGTTACATCATTCCTTTAAAAGTTACAGACAAAGACAGTTCATTTTTGCTTTTTGCAGTTTGGGCTATGGACAATAAGGAAAACAGAGAAGCACGATATATTGCACAAGTTTGGTTAGCACTTCAATATTACTCACGACTTTTAAATCTAAGCTCAATTTTCGTTGGAGATTTTAACAGCAATCAAATTTGGGACGAAAAAGAACGCTTAGGAAATCATACAGACGTTGTAGAAATTTTTAGAAGCAACAACATTCTTAGTATGTATCACGAACAGAACAAAGTTGCTCACGGACAAGAAAAGGAACATACTTTTCATATGTATCGTAAAATTGAAAAGCCATATCACATTGACTATTGCTTTGCTTCGGCTGACTTTATCAATGTTGGTTTTGACATTCAACTTGGCAAGCCAAACGAATGGTTAGAATATAGCGACCACGTTCCAATCATTATTCAGACTAGTAGACCGACAAATTATCTTAACTTAAACAACTCACTTTTTGACAACATAACTCACAAGATAAATCAACTAAACTCATTGACAATTGATAAGTTTGCAACAACCATAGAGAAAGTAAAAACAAAATCTTTTAACTTTGACTTGACTGAACATCAAGACGAAAAATCGGAAATACTAAATGTAATGGACAGACTTTTAGAAATTGACAAACACATTAACGAATTAATAAAAAACGGCTACTAACAACGTGTATAAAACATTTGGCAGTCAGTGCGTTATCGAAGGATGCAGCTCGTATTAAAAGTATAGGAAAGTGCTTCGAAATGCCAAATGTTTCATACACGCAACCGTTATGCAGCATTTAATGTGCGTGGACTTTAATCAACAAGAAAATAGGGGCGGGGAACGCACCGAGAAATTTTGTTAAGGACTCGGCAAGGTTTTAAATAACGAAAAAATGGAAGAATAATCGTTTGTTCCCAATCCGACCAATAATGAACCACAATAAAAAGGAACTTTTAGGATCGATTTGAACAAAAAATTGGAGAATAAATTCGGTAGAACGCTACGGCAGCATGAAAATTGGTTGGTTTTAAAACGGCAAGGCTCTTTGAATATGGGGAAAATAGGAACTATTGGAACAGTAATAAAAAGGAACATTTACGAACGGTCGGACAGAATAGGCAAATGAATCCGACAGACTGTTCCGTTTAGGCTTAAATCGGTTTATCGGCAGCTTTTTGCGTGGCAGGCTAAAAATTAAAAAACATATAATATCCAGTCCGAAAATTCGTAGAACGGTCATCAGCCTAGCGTTTAGAAAATGGCAATACAAATAATAGGAACACAGATGAACGATTGAAAAAAAAAAATAGGCGAATAAATCCGCCAAACCGCCAAGGCATTATGAAAATTGGTTGGTGCTGATTGAGCTAGGTTCTTTGAAAACGGAAAAAATTAAAAAATAAAACGCATTATATGTTGGACAATTGGAAAAATTTGTACTTTTAAAACTGTTTAACTTTATAAAACTAAAAATTAAATAAACAATTGGTTTTCAGGGTGTAGGAAAATTTGGTGGGTAAAGCGAATTTCCCTTTAATCACCACGACTTCCATAACAATAATAAACGCTGCATAACATCCGGTAGCCGGCAATACCGCATGAAACGTAGCAGCTAAATTTGAAATTTTGAGTAATGCGGTACATGCGGCTACCGCCAACGTTACCAGCAAGCAGGGGAGAACGAAACCAACAGTTTAAATGAAGCCAAATAAACAACTAAGAATAAAATATCACACGGACTATTTAGACCAATCGGACTTTTCTTCAAAAGCCAGACTTCTGCAAAGTATTTGGCGGACTGAAAAAGGATTTGATTTTGAAAAATATGGAAATTTTCTAAAAGTTGATTTTGCAAAACAGACTGGTGCAAATTACTTAACTGACTCAATTTTTAAAATTGTCAAAAACGAAGTGGAAAACGCCAAGACTCAAGGAAAAGTAATATCTGAACCAAGAATTTGGAATAATTTACTTTCAAGTCAACCTCTGGCGTTTAATCTATTCGGAGAATTAAAGTTAAACGGACTTTTAGCAACAAAGGTTTTTAAGGAACTTTATCCAGACCTTGGCATTGATAAAATAACAAACATAAAATTTGAACATTCACCAGGCCGGAAAGACTTAAAATATACCGGTGACTCTTCTGCATTTGACGTTTTTGTTGAATATTTAACCATATCAGGACAATTATCGTTTTTAGGAATTGAGGTTAAATATGCAGAACACTTAAAAGACAATCCATCATCGCACAAAGCACGGTATGAGGAAATTTCAAAAGAATCAGGATTTTTTGACCTTTCACAATTGGGAAACCTGAAAGAAAGACCAATCCAGCAGATTTGGCGAGACCATTTGTTGACTTTAAGCCTATTTATATCAAACAAAGACTATTTTAGAGGAGACTTTATTTATTTGTTTCCATCGGAAAACTTGGAATGTTTAAATGCCATTGACAAATACGAACGGACTTTTTTGCCAAATAAGGAAAATTATTTTAAACCATTGACAATTGAAAAAATTGTTGGACTTTTAAAAGAAAAATCCAGAGAAAATTGGATTAATGAATTTGAAGACAGATATTTAAACTTTAAAAAAATAGAAATGCCTGCTGGTAACACTGTATATAAAAAATAGGCGGTTTTGTAGTAAATTCAAAGGTTGTAGCCCGCTCCAACTTTTGTGTGTTTTGAAAACTAAGTACCACGCAAACGCCTACTTTTCATATACAAACCGTTACCACACATTTTGAGAAGACCAAACATGAGCAAATTTCAACTAATAATTTTACTGTTTTTTTTTAGTAGCGGTCTTTTTAGTCAAAATCGACAAGATTCGCTTTGGAATAGTTTCATAAAAAAAGACTTGGAAAAATTAAATCAACAAGACTTTGAAAATATTCCACATGTAAAAGCATATCGGATTTGGAATTCGTACCAGATTTTAGATTTAATCCAAGTGGACGATTCAACATATACAGGACAATTGATAAATTATGTAACAAAAAAACTTCGAAATGGGAAAAAGGAAATTATTGTTTCGGAACAACTTAAAGTACCAGATTATACTGTAAAAAATCTTATTGATAAGTTAACGGCTGAAAAATTGGACTCATTACCAGATTCAAGTGAAATTGAAGGATATGTTAGTGGATTAGATGGGACATTTTATGTTTTCCAAATTAGTTTAAATAAATCAAAAAGGACCATAGAATTTTGGGAACCAGAAAACGATTACTATCAAAATCCTGCTCTCCCTGAAGTTAAAAGCATACGGAATATTTTACAAGCAATCAAAAAGGACATAGATTTAAGAAGAATTTTTAAAAATTTTATAGACAATTTAGAAAAAGGAACATATTTATATGGTGGCCTTTGTATAGTAAAATTATAAAAAACGTGTGGTAACCCGCGGTAAACATAATAAGGGCAAAAGTGCTATATTTGAACTATGAATAAGAAAGAAACGACATACGGAAATTGTAGTGAGGTACTCCGAAACCCTTACTATGCTTACCGCCAACGTTATAGGGCATTTTAAAAGACGACAACAACTTGACAGCAAAACAAGAATATAGGGAATTTTTAAACGACAATTTCGAAGGACTAAGACTTCGGAAACCATTGTTCTATAATTGGGATTTCGGACTTCGTTTTGACCTTCAAACAGGAGAAACTTCTAATTCGAGCAGACAGATTCTGGACGGAGAAGGAAATGTTATTCCACAAATTGGTGATACTGACACAGACGAATACTTTCAAGAAGTAACAAAACGAGCTTCGACAATTTTCAAAGCTGCATTTGACAATTTTGACAACGTATTTTTGGTTTTTATGGACTTTAAATACAAACGGAGAAAAATCAAGTTTTCAAGTTTCACATTCAAGCAAGTTGACAATCTTAAAAAGTTTGAAGTTAGCTATTCAAAAGAGAAACGACTTTATGAGCCAGTCGACAAATTTGACATAAGAAGTGTTGCAATTATTAAATTAACCGCTGGCAGAATAAACTTTAAGAATATTCTAACCGCAATTAGCCACTCAGACTTTCCGCCAAGACAACCCAGACTTGATAACAATGGATTTTTAACAAGCAAAGAAATTTACTTTATAAACATTGACAAGAAAATTATCTTCCATATGTATGACGACCGAGGACTAGACATTATTTCGGCAGACAAAGAAACATTAAGACCAATTTATAAAGCACATAACAACTGGATACTTGACTATGACAGAAAGCAGATTGACAAACAGTTTGAATAAAAAACGCCCTATAACATCGTGTATAAAACATTGGGGTTTATGTGCTTAAATCAAGCATTCTGCATCGCTTCGGCGTTTTTGTCGGCGGACAAGAACGAAGCCCGCAATCCCCAACGTTTCATACACGCAGCCGTTACCTGCAAGCGTGAACGAATGATACAGACACAGACAATGAAGAAAAAAATAATAATCGGAACAACAATTTTAGCAATAACAATAACTGCATTTACAATGGGACTTTTTGACAAATTATTTGGTAAGACAAACCCTCAACAACATACAACAACTTCTGCCACAAAAGTAGGACACCAAGAAGAATGGGAATTTTATTTAAGCAACGTAAACGACAAGTTAGGTTCACTCTTTGTTGACTTGGGACTTCGCAAAGTTGCACCAATGGCAGACAAACCGAATGTTGTTTGGGTTTCTATTAAAATGAATAACCCAAGAGAGGACGGACTTTCATCACAAGAAGAAAGCGGATTTCTTGGCGACATTGAAGACGCTTTGGTTGACAAAATTATTTCAAAACACAACTCTATTTATGTTGGACGACTTACATCGGCAGGTAACAGAGATTTGTATTTCTATTTTGGCGACACTATGCTTTACGACAAGACAATTTCAGAAGTTATGGTTGCCTATCCCAGATACCAATTCGACTTCGGGTCAAAGGAAGACAAAGAATGGGGCGGCTATTTTAACTTTCTTTATCCGACACCGCAACAATTTCAAAGCATTCAAAACAGACGTGTAATTGAACAGTTAGGAAAAGGTGGAGACAAGCTGACAAAGTCAAGGGAAGTGTTTCATTGGCTTTACTTCAAATCAGACAGCGACAGAGAAAAGTTTTTAGAGAAAATCAAAAATGACAACTTCTCAGTAGTTAGTAAAGACAACGACAAAACTTGGGGCGAGTTTGCTTTTAAACTTCAAATTAAACGAGTTGACAAAGTTGACCAAAACAGCGTTGACGAATACGTTATTTATTTGTGGGAACTTGCTAATGAAATTGGCGGAGAATATGACGGTTGGGAAACATCAATTGAAAAGGACTAAATATGACAAACAACAAACGCCAGCAGGTAACACGCAATATACGTAAGCCGGGGGATGTGGGTAATTAAAACTGTAGTACATTTACTCGAATTCGTAGCGGTTTGACAGGTTGGAGCTTTGAAATACCAGCCTACGCATATTGCCAAACGTTATGGGCAAGGCTAAAAAACGACACAGCAACATGATATGATACAACAAAAACTAAAATTATCAACTGAATTAAAATTGTCTCTGAAAGATTGTGAAGAGATTTGGATTGCTGTTGCCATGATTTCTGATTATGGATATAATTTTATCCAAGAATATACTAATAAAACTGCAAAGCAGAACTATTTAATTGGAATAGGATTGCCGACTTCACCAAAAGTCTTAAGACAATTAAAAGATTTAAACGGTAATGGAAAAATTACTTGCGGGATTTATCATAAACCAAACGAATTATTTCATCCAAAGACTTACATCGTTAAATCAAATGGTAAGTTGATTGCCTTTGTCGGTTCGGGAAATTGCACTGAAGGTGGATTTGATAAAAATATTGAACTTAGCATCAAGACAGATGAACAAGATTTTTGTAATAGTTTATTAAAATGGTTTAATGCTTTATTTAAACATTCCAAGTCTATAACAGAAGATTTTTTGCAATCATATCAAATACTATTCGATAATAGGAGTGAAAGGCTTAAAAAGGATAAACTGGAAAGTAAACTTATCTTTCCAGAAGAAAGCTCCTCTATAAACTTGGATAATATTGACTTCACTAATCAATTCTTTAAAAAGGAACATTTTGAAGCTTTTGAAGGTAATAAACCATGGATTTCCTCACCACAGGTAGATGGTGAAAGACGGAAAGTGAGAAGTAATCTCTATAAATTGCATGATATTATCCATCCAAGAATTAAATCTAAAAAATGGGAATTATCCGAGCACTATGTGTTTGATGATATAGTTTCTTCTGATGTTCATACTCTTTATACATCGAAAGAACTTGATGGTATTTGGCTCCATTATGGTCGCGACAAAAAACAAATTAAGGCTTATGGTGAAGACCAAACACCTTTAGATTACATGCGGTTACAAGTGATAATTCACAAAGATGGAGTTGGCGTCTGGAATAGGATTGGGAAGGATAGGGGAAGTAAAATTGACAGAGATAATTTGAAAAATAAATTAGCCAATGACCAATCATTTAGACAAAAATTATTTGATGCGATTAAGTCTTTACCCGATAACTTTTATATTAGACTTAACGAAGAAATAAAAAATATCCGTGAGTTTTCTACCGAACAACAATTAACTGATTTTCTATTGAAAGATGATTATAGATATTATTTCATAATCGGTATTGAATTCGCTCCTGGAGATACTAAATTATCCGACAGAAATATTGCAGATACTGTCATTGATAACTTTGAATTACTTTATCCGACTTATTTATTGATAAAACATAACTTAGGATATTAAGATAAGATGAATAAAGCCCAGCCCATAACACGTGGTATAGTTTATTGCCGTTGCAGTGCCAATTTCAAGGTTTTCACTCTTAATAAAGTTTGGTGTAGCTTGATAAGGAAGTGCTTCGGAATCGGCAACAAACCATACCACCAACGTTAGGGCACATAAAAAACAGACACCATGAGTACAATTAGACACAAATTCAGAGATTATAAAAACAAAGAAAACATTGAAATATTGATTCTTGGAACATTTAATCCTGACACCTCAAATAATCCAGCTGATTTTTTTTACGGGAGAGGGAAAAACTATTTGTGGAATCTGTTACCGAAAGTATTTGGCTATAAAGAATTAAAAAATTCAAGTGTATCGGAGAAGAAAGAATTTATTGATAAATACAAAATCGGATTTGCCGATATAATTCAAGAACTCAATGTTGATAGTGGAAATGAAACCAATTACGCTGATGATTACATTGATAACAAAGTACTTAAATGGATAGATTTTGAAAAATTTCTTAAAGACCATGCTTCTTTGAAAAAAGTGTTTTTTACTCGAAAGACTTTTAGAGATGTTCCCAAAATGAAAGAACAGATTGATATAATAAAAGAAATCTGTTCGGAAAATGGTGTGGAATTTGCCTGTTTACCCACTCCTGCACGCTTTGAGAATCATAAGAAACTTAACGAATGGATTTCAATATTTGAAAAATGATTTCTGATAACCAAACAAATACAATTTATTTTTCCGAGTTACTTAAAACGGACTTCCGATTTTTAAAGACTTCGAAGCAATTAATTTCGACTCTTGATGACTTTGGTGCAAAGTACAATTTCTTGCCTGAAACAAAAGATATTTGGGCGAGAGATTACATGCCGATTCAAATAAACGATGATACTTACATAGAATATCGTTTTGACCCAGATTATTTGCAAAAAGCAAGGAAAGGCTACCGTGATTTAAAAACATATCCTGACATTGTTTGCGATACCTTGAAACTTAAAACCAAGAAATCGGATTTAATAATGGATGGCGGGAATTTTGTAAAGTCAACTGATTGCGTAATACTTACCGACAAGATTGTTAAAGAAAACCGAATTTCATATAATAAAACCAACCTGATAAAGAAACTTCAAGAAACTTTTGAGGTGGAAAAGATTGTTCTAATTCCTTGGGATAAATCGGAAGAATATGGGCATTCGGACGGAATGGTTCGATTCATTGACAATGAGACTGTTGTAACTCAATATTACTTCAAAGATTTTGAGCCAATGTTAAAACCATTAAAACAGGCTGGACTAAAAATAGAATACATTGATTACAAGGTGAAAGAGAAAGATAAACGAGATTGGGCTTATCTGAATTTTCTTCAAACAAAGGACTTGATACTTCTTCCTAAATTTGGAATAGAACATGACGACCAAGCATTCGAGCAAATTGAAAGCTTTTATCCTGGTTATAAAGGGAAAATCCATCAAATAGACATGAATGAAACGGTGGAATTTGGTGGAACATTGAATTGTATATCATGGACGACAAAAGAATGATAGATAATGAATTACGTGCCCTAACAATGTATATACAAAATAGGCGAAAAAGTAGTAAATTCAACGGTTGTAGCCCGCTTCAAATTCTCAACGGTTTGATAGTTTTGAAGCCCGCAATCGCCTACTTTGCATATACTAAACGTTAGTGGCAAGCGGAAGAACTGCTCCGAATTAAGGTTTGTGCTAATTTGACCGTAATTTAAAACAGCCCTACCCGCTTTGGTTTTTTCAAAACCATTTAGATTAAGAGCAATGTCCTGTGCTACCTCCACAGTGCCCACTTCTCATGCTTTCAATCTTTCTTACTGCTTTTCTTAAAAATTTAGTGTACATAATTTTACCTCCATTGTTTAGTTAAACATCCATTTTCGTATATAACACCGTATTTATTAGGTGCTGTTTTTTCAAATAATTTATAAGCAACTTTAATCCCGTCCATAAAAGAAGCGTTCAAAGTTTCTTCGCACATAAAACATGAGCGTTTTAATAGCAAAGGTGTTTTCATTTCTTTTAGTTCAGTAATTTTACTTGTTTCTAAGTAGGTTTGGCAGCCTCCGTAAAAAGGAGTTTTAAACTTAACGCCAAATGTTTTTTCAAACGAAACAAAGTAATCTTTACCGTGCTGTATTTCCGAAAGTTTAATTGAATTAAAACCCATCACATCGTAATGCAATAAACAGTCTGTAATATCCTCTTTCGTGTATAAGTATGGTTTTACTATGTTTAAGTTTATCCTTATTTTGTCTTTATGTGGCAAACTTTTATAAAATTCTTGCCTATCGTATTTTGCAGGTACTTTTCTTATTTCGTCTGCGATTTCTTCTTTGTAATGCTGAACAGAAAGGTTTATGCCGTCAATTATTTCTAATAGTTCGGTAAATAAATCAAATCTATCCTTACAAATTTTAGGTATTGCAGTAGTTACAAATATTTTAAGGTTTGTATTTGCTATAACTTGTTTCACGCAATCCAAAAGTTCCTGTAAATACAAACAAGGTTCACCGCCCAAAAACAATACATCATCATATCCGTTTTGGTTTTCAACTATGGTTTTTACAATTGCTTGTACATCGGGTTTATTTATTCCAAACCCTTCATATTTAAGGTCAATACAATGCGAACATTTATTGTCGCAAGCACTCGTAAAGTGTATATCAAAGCTGTTGTAAAGTCCATCACAACAATTCTTATGAAAAATATTTGCCATCGCTTCGCTGTTTTAAATTACTATTTTAGTGTTTCAAATTAAGTTTATCAGTAAAAACCGCCAGCCACTAACACGCTGTATAGTGCATGTGGGGTTTAGTGGTTATTCAAAGTCCATGCTTTCTATTAGCGTTTCTGTAGCTTGATAGTGCGTGCGTTCTAATCCCACACGCCACCATACAGCCATCGTTATCAAAAATTTTAAAAAGAGAAACACTCAAACATGAAAGAACAATTCAATGAGATAATAAAATCAAAGGACTTAAAAGATATATCGTTTGACCTTATTGAGAAAGTGCTTGATAATGAAATTTCAAACGAGATTTTGAAAGAAGTCCCAATTTTAAAATCGTTGGTTGCTGTAAAGAATATTTATACTTCCTATACCGATAGGATTTTTATTAAAAAAGCAATGAATGTTCTTATGGAAATGGGTGAAACTAATTGGAAAGATAGAATTGAATTAACAGCCGAATTAGACGATGAAGATGATAGTGGTGTTGAAAAAATATTAATGGCTATTGACCGATTAGAGACTACTAAAAAATGCAAAGTTTATGGTCGTTTATGTAAGTTGAAAGCACTTGGAAAAATCAAATATAAAGAAGACTTTCTTCGACTAACTAAATTGATACAAGATGCCTACCTTGATGATTTAATTTTAGTAACCGCTTTTAAAAAAGGAGAAGGAAAAGAAATTCATGAAGGTGATTATTATCCAATAATAAGTTTAGGATTATTATATCAAGAACCTTCCGAACAAAAACCAATTGAAAGAAATCATCAATACACTGAATATGACCCAGAGTTTAAAGGTGGCGAAATAGAGTTTAATTATCGTCTCTCTGACTTGGGAATAACTCTTCTTGAACATTATTATGAACTTTTTCCTGAAGATAGAAAATAAAAACTTTTGCTAACACCGCATAATAAAGCAGTTGCGGGCAAGTGCGAACTTGAACCTATGAATAAGGAATTAACTACTTTAGTAAACCGAAATGAAGTGCAAGCAAGCGCAACCGCTTCATATGCGAAACGTTATAAGCTAGTTAAACAGAAACAATATGATAAAAAAATATGACTTTAGAAAATTAACAGTGTGCTTTTTGACTATTGGTATTATGCTCTTTTCAAGGCACTCTTATTCTCAATCATTAACCTTAGATGATTTCATACAATTTATGAATAATGATTTGATTGAATCTAAAAATGAATTGATAAAAAAAGGATGGGTAAAACCTAAATTAATATTTCTTGATGAACCTCGAGATTGTCGACTTGTATTCATATTTCCAAGTGAAGAAAATGAATACGAAGTTCCATGCGTTTATATAGATAGTTGTTTAATAACAAATAAAAACTGTCACTATCATTTTAAGGATTCAATGGTTTATATTGAGTTTTTAAATTCAATATCTAAATATAAAATGAAAAAGGTTTTTTCTTATTTCAAAGATGGTTATAAAGAGGAATCATATATAGGCAATAGGTATTTTGTAAATTTTATTGTTGTTAAAAGTGAAAGTGTGAAAACCACCATTTATAATATTGCCATAGGGAAAAGGGGAACAATTTCACCAAACATTCATATAGATGGTGATTATTCTGCGTTGACTAATTATGATGATTATAAGTTTTTTGATATAGATAGCTTAATTAGAAAGAAGAAAAATAAAATAATAGAAGATAGTATTTTAATCGCTAATAAATCTATTGAAGATAGTATTTTTCCTGATAGCAAATCTGTTGATCAGTGTATGCAGTGTGAAACAGTTTGCTATCAGGAAGCTGAAAGTAGCATTGAAGTTAAAGTTAAACCTGATATAATCTCCAAAACCTTATTTGTGCTGAGTAAAGGAGATATAATGTGTTTTGTTGAAAAAACTACAAAAGACTATTTCAAAATTTGTAATAATGGACAAACAGGGTATGTATATTGGACCAATGCTTCTGCAAAAACGCTATCAAAATTCAAAAAATAAATACAAAGTAATTTAGATGAAAACCAGCTTATAACACCGCATAATAAAGCAGTTGCGGGGAAGGCGAACTTGAAACTATGAATAAGAAATTAACCACATTAGTAAACCGAAATGGAGTGCAAGCAAGCGCAACCGCTTCATATGCGAAACGTTGTGTGCAAGCTTAAAAAGAGAAACTTATGGACTCGACCTACTATCAAAATCAGATTAATAAACTAGAGAAAGATATTGCCGATTTACAGAAAAAAATCGCAGGTGAGAGCAAAAAAGAGAATGATAAAGCAAGACAGATAGATTCTGTAAATAGGTCTATATCAAAATACACTTCAATGTCAACTTTGCAAAGCAAGCAAAGACAGATAGATGACATTCTAAACTGTAAAAGGAAAATCTCTGATTACCAAAATCAAATTGCTCGAAAATCAATTGACTTAGGAAAAAGAAAACAAGATTTAAGAAAAGCAGAAGAAACAGAGCATAAAAAGTTTCAAAAAGAACAACTTGACTTTCAGAAAAAATTGCAGAATGAAATAGAGCAACAAAAAACGCAATTAGACTTTCTCATAAATCGGACATATTCTTCAAAAGAGATAGAAACAAAAGAATCAAAGGAGTATGACTTTTTTATTTCTCATGCAACAGAAGATAAAGATGAAATCGTTAGAGATTTAGCCAATGCACTAAAAGAAAATGGTTTTGAAATATGGTATGATGAGTTTGAATTAAAGATTGGAGATTCTTTAAGAAAAAAAATCGACCAAGGGCTTTCAAGGTCTCGATATGGAATTGTAATTGTTTCCCCTGCATTCATTAAAAAGAATTGGACAGAGTACGAACTTAATGGAATGGTTGCACGAGAAATGAATGGACATAAAGTTATCCTTCCAATATGGCATAAGATAACGAAAGACGAGGTTTTAAAATTTAGTCCATCACTTGCCGACAAGATGGCATTAAACACTTCAATTCATACATTAAATGACATTGTAAAATCTCTTAAAGAATTATGAAAAGCCAGCACACAACACAGTACATATTGCAGGGCGGGGTTTGGTGGTTCGCCAACTGCGGATTCTCGCATCGCAGTTCCGTGTCCTTCGGACAGGAACGCTCTCCGAAATCCGCCCCGACAACATGTACCAACCGTTGTGCGTAATGGAGTTAAAACATAGTAAACCTCTAAAAATAAATAAAATAGGCATGAAAAGGATTTTTATATTGATAATTTATTCTCTTATAATTATGAGTTGTGAAAAAGAGAAAATAGTTGAAGTTGAAAAAGAATATAATTGGAAATCCCATGAAGCTTTTCGATATGACGATATTGTTCAAATGAATAGTTTTGCCAGCAATGACAATTTATTTTTTCTAGGACAGAATTCATTTTCTTCTATGGTTTCTGATTCGTTAAATAATTCTGATGTGCTTTTTGGTGGTAGTGTTTCTCATTACTCAATTTGGAGTGAACAACCAAGTGATATGAAATTACCAATTTGCAAAGATTATTTCTTTTTATATAACAAATCAAATGGTTGGATTGGATTTATCCCCACATTGAATCCTGTAACTTTTAATACCCAAAAGGAATTCAGCATTAAAAATATTGATAGTACCTATTCTTATTTTGATTTTCAACAATTTAATTCAGGAGAATGTGTTGCCATAAATAACCAAAACCAATCATTGATTCCATATGTTTCATTTTTTGACTCAAAGTATATTCTAAAATTAGCTTTAATTGATATTAATGTGGAATCAAGGTCAAGTATTTATCTTGATACATTAAAAACTAAAATACTTAGTATTACTGATGATTATCAGTCTAATTTAGTTCATCTTGAGAGTATTGCTAGTTATTTTTTTCTAACAACAAATTCAAAGGTTTATCGAATCGACAATATGGGAACCATGGTGAATGTATTGGATAAAAGAATAAATAGAATTATAGAATCGTTGGGTAAATTATATGGCTTTGGAAGTGGTGTTATTTTTACATCATCAAACGACGGACTTACATGGGAAGAAGGCTATGCTGTACAAAGCGAATATTCTTATATAAATTATTCTAAAATTGACGATAAAATCATTGCTTATAGATATAGTCAAATATGGGAAATCTCCATCAGTGAAACGGAAATAAATGCAAGGGAATTGGACAATGACGGATTAGATGGAAAAAGTATAACTTCAGTAAGTAAATTTGACAATAAAGTATATTTAACTACATTATCAGGAGTATATTATAAGTCATTTGATAATTTCTTTGATGACAGAATTAAATCAGAGTAAAAACCACAACGCACAACCCACGGTATAAGGCATGGCTGGGAATGTAGTAATTGAAAGTTCAGAACTTTTTTGTAAATTCGGTGCGGTTTGAAAGTTTGGAGCTTTGCAATCAGCCACGACCTCATACCGTAAACGTTACCAGCAAAAACTGAAGAAATGAACAGAACTATTTTTTATATTTTCTTTTTCCTATTCACTCCAATTATTGGTCATTGTCAATTTCTTGACAGTACACTAATAAAAACAAGACCACTTCAGGATTTTATAGGTTACAATCCTAATATAAGTTTAGAAAAACCAATAGGACCAAAAAACTCCTTTGAAGTAGATTTGATGTATCGAAATAGGACTTGGTATAGTAATGGAGGTGAATGGGATTTTGGACAATTTATGCCAAGTACTGGTTATAGAATATTGGGTGGTTTTAGACATTACATAAGTAAAAAGAAGAAAGCACCCTTTGGCTTTTTTTTAGGTTCATCGGTTGTAGTTAAGTATAGCATGATGAAGGATATTGAAATGGAGAGTTTCGAAGGATTATATACCAACACACAGGATGTAGAGTTATTTCAAGTTGAATTAATCCCCGTGTTCGGCTATCAATATCATATTTCAAAGCGGATTTCATCAGAATTTTATCTAGGTCCTGCATTTTGGTTATTTAGAAGAGAAAGCACTACAGTAGTTGATAGTCCAAATCCTGAAGAAATAGGACTAACAGAACAAATGGACAATGGTTATGGATTGGTAATAGCACCCAACTTTGTAATATCATTCGGATTTTTAATAAATCAAAAGAAAACGAAATTATAGTGAATAAAAAATTTCAGCTGGTAACACACGGTATAAGGCATGGCGGGTTTACAGCGATTCGACAAGTCGAATCTTTTTTGTACCTTTCGTGCTGGTCGGTCAGATTTTCGTTGAAAATCCGCCACGACCTCATACCGTCATCGTTAGCGGTAATAATATGAAGACACAACCGACACATAACATAACAACCGAAAGGGCGACTGACTTACTAAAAGAGGGACGACCTTTGACTGGCATTTATGTTGACGGAGAACTGAAAATTGAAACTTCAGACACTTGGGGCAAAGAAGTTGTATTTGAGAACTGCATCGTAGAATATTTTTCTGGTAGTGTTACGCAGTTTGATAAACCTGTAAGACTGATTAACTCCCACTTCAAAAAATGTCAATTCGTTTTCACTTACTTTTTGGGCGGGTTGACAATAGACAATTGCACTTTTGACAACTATTTGGACTTTCAAGCAGGCGGACATAACAAGACAGGAAATCCAATAATTATAACGAACAACAACTTCAAAGACTTTGTAAACTTCTTTGACTGTTGGTATGAAAACGAAGTGACAATCTGCAATAACAAATTTCACAAAGGGACAAACTTATTGGGCAAACTCCATAATATTCCCGTGACGTTTGACATAGAACCAATTATCAAAGACAACATTGGACAAATTGACTTAAACAACGAAGGAAAAGAGTGAGAAATGAAACGAAAAACATATTCACAAAGAAAAGAATTACTACCGCTAACATCGGCTAAATTTAAGCGGGGCGGCCTATGCAACTTGATAAATTAACTATATTTGATACAGACCAACGGTCGGACAATGAAGAGCGGTTAAACCCCGCCAAAATCTAGCCGTGCCGTTAGCAAAAATTATAAAAGAAACCAACTACATAAAACTTACAAACAATGGAAGAATTAATATTAAAAGAATTTGAAAAGCAAAATTCTAAAGCAGGTCAAATTTTAATGCTTAAAAATCTGAATTTTGGATTATATCAAAGATTAACTCCTAAACAACAAGACGGTTTTCAAGATGCGATAAATAATCTCATTGATAGCGGATTGATTAGATATGAAGATGCTTCTTCTGGACCTGAGTGTTTACGCCTGACTGATTTAGGATTCAGCAGACTATATTCAGGGAGTAAAACTCAAGAACAAATAGAGAGATTAGTATTAAAAGAATTTGAAAAGCAAAAATCAAGGGCTGGAGATATAATAATGCTGAAAAATCTAAATTTTGGTTTATTTCAAAGTCTAAATCCCAAAGAGAGTGAATTATTTGAGCCTGCATTAAATAGCCTCATAGATAAAGGACTAATTACATATGAAGGTGAAAGAACAGGAGTGGAATGCATAAGACTTACCGAACAAGGCTATGATAATCTTTATTAAAACCGATGTTAGATGGAGCTTTATGATTTTAATAGAGATGTATATAATAAAGTTGTTGAGATAGTTAAATTCAGGTTCTTCAAAGAAATTAAGGATACTGGAATTGTATTCCAAGAATTACTTTTTTCAGAGAACTTAATTACAAATGCTAAATTTTATATTTTGATTTGTAATGACCAAGCAACGACTCATTATGTTAGATTTAAAGAACCTAAAGGTCTGTTAATCCAACTAATGCAATTAGCTAAAGAAAGACTAAAACGATTAGAATTAGAAGAAAGTCGGTTGTTAAAAGTGAATGATACTGAAACATACGGAGAATCTCAATATTTTAACGATACGGAAATGACAGCAATAGGTATCTCATCAATTAAAGATTTACTAAAACATTTTGAAGAAATAAGGATTAAGCTGAATAAATAACTTTTGCTAACATCGCATATACCTAATGGCGGTTTTACTGCACTTTGCAAGGCTTTTCGCCCGCTCAAACTTCACCACGGTTTGACAGTTGAATCGCCCGCAATCCGCCACTAGGCATATGCGTAACGTTGTAAGCAAGCTTAATATTAACTACAAATTATCTATATATGAAGAGAAAATTAATCTTATTAACTTTAATGATTTTAGTAGACATTTTAAGTTTTAGCCAGAATAATAATATTGAATATTATACGAAAGACTGGAAAAAAACTGAATCAAAAGGATTTTATAAGAGGGAAATTAATAAAATTAATGATACATTGTTTGAGCTCAAAGATTTTATAGGTAATAAACTTGAAATGACTGGATTTTTAAGTTCAATGAATCCATTTATTGAAAATGGAATTTTTAAATTTTATGATAAAAAAGGTAATTTATATAGGCAAGTTGAATATATAAATGGAGAACTTTTTGGTGAAATGATATTATTTTCAAAAGGAATTCAAACGGAAAAAGTTGATTATAATTTTTCCTACGAAGTCGATGACAATAATTTACCAACTGAAAATTTGGATAAAGTGGATTCTGAAATGGCTAATAATATGCCGACATTTAAAGGCGGAGATGTTGAACTTAGAATGTATATTGCTTTGAATACGATTTATCCTCCATTAGCAAAGAAATATAATAAAAAAGGACAAGTCTTAGTGGCTTTTACAATTGACGATAATGGTCAGATTTCCGATATTCGAATCGTAAAATCAGTTTACAAAGAACTAGATAAGGAAGCAATTAGAGTAATTAAAAATTGCCCATCTTGGAATCCGCCTAAGATTGTTGATAATAAGCCTTGTAAAATTACTATTCCGATAAATTTTGAAATGTAAAAGCCAGCTTACAACAAGCAGCATAGTTCATAAGGGTTTTTGTGGGTTGGATAAGTTTAAAGTCCGCAGAAAATTTCGGCTCAGACCAAGACAGAGACAAAGCCCGCTTTCCCTTACAAACCATGCTGCTGGCCGTTGTACGCAAGCAAAACGAACATGATACGATATTCTTAATTTTAATAATTTCATCATTTCTAATCGGATTGATTGCTCTAATTGATTATGTTTTTTATTAAGCAATATTGTTCATCACAAGACTGGATTTTAGCACATACAATCTTGACAATTAGGTAAGAAAAGATTTGTTTTTAATATCAAGTATTTATGTAATATGAATAAGGATAAAACTGATAAAAGTCTCTTCAAAAAAGGTAATAAGAATATTGAAAATTCGGTTGATAATGAATTAAAATTGATTTCAATTATTTTTAATAAAAATAATTAATATTGATAAAATAATGTGAGCCTAATACAGACCTTAAAAAGAATAAATCTATGACTGAAATACCTTTAGAATATTGGAATAAACTCGCTAGTCAATTGATTATGATTAGTTCTTTGTTGACTGGATTTTCTATTGCTGTAACTGCAAATTTATTGGTTAACGAATCAAATAATCGAATTACAAATTATATTTTAAAAGCTACTACGATAGCGTCTGGTTGTTTTCTTGTTACAGTATTTGCAATGACAAAAATATTGATGATGACAACTCAAGGATATCCTTATAAAATTGCAGTGAGTGACTTGAGTTTACCAAAAATGATTGGTATGGTCACAATAATAATTGGAATAATCTCCTTGTCGATTGTAATTGCATTATCTGGCTGGACAAAATCGAAAAGAATTGGAATATTTACAACTATTGTTGGTATTTTAACATTTCTGATGATATTAATGACTTTAATTGAAATAAGGACATAAAAGCTTAAATGCCAGCGTACAACCCGTGGTAAACGTAATAAGGGCTAAATTGCTATATTTGAATTATGAATAAGAAAGAAACGACATATGGGAAAGATAGTGCGGAGCTTCGAAACCCTTACTACGTCTACCGCCAACGTTGGCGTTCATTGTAAAAAAAATCGCTACTCAGGAATAATTGCTATATAGTGATTATTAGCTAATTTTGAAGATTATATAAAAAACGAAAATCATGCGTGATAACAAATTGAGGTTAACAAATATAAATCTTAAAGGATATAAGTCTATTAGTGGAAATGGACAAAATATTCCAATTGGTGAAATAACTATTCTTCTTGGAGCAAATGGTGCTGGTAAAAGTAATTTAGTGTCTTTTTTTCAAATGCTCAATTTTATGACTACTGGGGCATTGCAGACATATATCGGAAAAGGAGGTTATGCCGATTCATTGCTTTATTACGGATCAAAAAAGACTTCTCGTTTAGAATCAGAAATAACTTTCTCAGACAATAACTCTATTGATAAATACGGATTTACTCTTTCTCATGCAGCTGGAGATACACTTATCTTTACAGAAGAAACTCTTTACTGGAAACGAAAGGATAATCCTAAACCTTTTAAAATATCATTAGACCCAGGTTTAAAAGAATCTGGGTTATTTGACTATTCTAAAAAACCAGAAGCAAAAGTCGCTCAAATCATTCTTAATCTTCTTAAGAATTGTCAAGTATTTCAGTTTCATGATACTTCTAAAGAAGCCAAAATTAGGAATAGTGGTTACATAAATGATGCTGATTTTCTAAGAAGCGATGCTGGAAACCTTGCAGCATTTCTCTATTCAATAAAGAATAAGAGAGATGGAGAAAAATATTACAATCGAATTGTTAGGTACATTAAACTAGCAATGCCTCAATTTAATGATTTTGTCTTAAACCCTTCTGCGAGAAATGATAACTACATTATGCTTAACTGGCTGGAAAACGATGCTGATTATCTATTTGGACCGCATCAAATATCTGATGGTTCATTACGCTTTATGGCCCTAGCAACATTGTTGCTTCAGCCATCTACTTCACTTCCCTCAGTTGTAATATTAGATGAGCCAGAACTTGGGTTACATCCTTCAGCAATTTCATTATTAGCTGGCATGGTTAAAACTGCTAGCCAGAGCAGTCAAATTATTTTGGCAACACAATCAACTCGGTTAATTGATGAATTTGATTCGAGTAATATTGTTGTTGTTGAGAGAGACAAAGAAGAGAATTGTAGCAAATTTAAAAAACTTGATGCCAATAGTCTTTCTGAATGGTTGGATAAATATAGCATGAGTGAACTTTGGGAAAAAAATATTTTTGGAGGTAGACCATGAAAAAGTTCATTAGACTTAATGTTACAGCAGAAGGACAAACAGAAGAACGTTTTGTAAAAGATACATTATCGCCATATCTTGGTAAGTATAATGTATCAACGGATGTCCGTTGTGTATTAACAAGTAAAGACAAAAAGAAATGCTATAGAGGTGGTCTTATTAGTTATGCTAAAGCAAAATCGGATATTTTAATGTGGCTTAAGGAAGATAATAATTCGGAAGCACGTTTTACCACTATGTTTGATTTGTATGCTTTACCGAATGATTTTCCAAAATTTGAAGAATCAAAAAAGATATTTAATGCGTATGATCGGGTTGTATTTCTTGAAACAGCATTTGCTCAAGATATTAAAGACCATAGATTTGTACCTTATATTCAATTGCACGAATTTGAATCGCTCATATTATCAAAACCTGAAGAATTAGAAATTGAATATTTTGAACATTCTAAAGAAATTAATAAGCTAAAACAGCTTGTTGTTGAGAAAGGCAACCCAGAACTAATAAATGATAGTCCTGAAACAGCTCCTTCAAAACGAATAATAAAACTTATTCCAGAATATGAATGTAATAAAGTGAGTGTTGGAGCTTCAATAGTAGGACTAATTGGGATTGATTTTCTTAAAGGAGCATGTAAGCATTTTAATGATTGGATCACCAAATTAGAGAATTTGTAAAAGATAAATTATTAAAAACAACGAAACGCCAACACGCGCTATAGTTAATTGCCGTTGCAGTGCCGGTTTTAAGGTTTTAACTCTTATTAATGTTCGATGTAACTTGAATGGAAAGTGCTTCGAAATCGGCAACTAACCATAGCGCCACCGTTGGCAGTTATTAGATAGAATTAACCGACAGTATTCTAAAAGAATGAAACATGATTGAAATTATTGTATTAGTATCAGTAATTATTTGGTTTTCAAAAATAGCAAAATCGAAAGGACTCAATGGAAAAAAATGGGGATTTATAGCAGGACTTAGTTACTTATTCCCAATGGCAATTTTTTCATTACTAATATTTCCGACCATTTCATTTGGGTGGATTAATGAAACCAATAGCTTTGTTTTTAAAATAATAAATATATTGGTAAATATTGGATTAGGTGTTCTTGGTTTATTAATTGCAAAACAATTCCTTATTAATAATAACAATCCAAATTTTAAAAAACAAAAGACCCTGATTATCGTTTCAATTTTTGCCTTAATTATTCTTATTAGTGGTTTAGCGACTTATTCTTTTAAATATAAATTAAATAATTCCGCAAAATCAGTTGATTTAGGAAACTTAAGTGGTGTAAAAAAACTCAACGAAGGTAACTATAAAGGAGCAATAGAAGATTTTACTATTTATTTAAAGAAATATCCAGATAATTCTATAGCTTATTTTAATAGGGGAACAGCTTATGGACAATCTAGAAAATTCGATAGTGCAATAATAGATTTGAAATTAGCACTTAGATTTAATAATTACACCGACGATGGAACAGCCTACTCAAAGACTTTGCAATTTCTGACAGAATGTTATCAAATGTCAAATATGATTGATAGTAGTTTAGTTTATTGTCAGAAGTCAATTGAAATAATGCCTAGTAATATCGACATGAGATATGCTATGTTATATCTTTTGATTACTAAAGGAGATACCGCAGGAATGTGTAAAAGACTTGATGACTATTCTAATCTTATATACGAAAAAGGTGTAAAAGACAGATTTAAAAGTTTTTATGATATTTGTATGGAATAACAACTGCCAACCCGCGGTAAACATAATAAGGGCAAAAGTGCTATATTTGAACTATGAATAAGAAAGAAACGATATGCGGAAATTGTAGTGCGTTGCTCCGAATCCCTTACTATGCCTACCGCCAACCGTTGGTGGCAAGGCAAAAAAACACGCACTTGACAGAGAATTACTAAATTGACATTTATATATGAAGACAGTTTTTATTGTAGTAGGAATAATAGTAGTTATAGTTGCAATTTTTGCAGTTTACAGATTATTTACAGTTAAAAAGCAAAATAAAAAACTTATTAATGAGCGCTTTGAAAGAGTTAAACCGCTTTCAGACAAACTTGAAAGTGGACAAGACCTGACCCAGACAGATATTCTGCCGTTTGCAAAAAATATAAAAACAAGGCAACTTACTTTTCAATTATTAAATGATCATAACAAGACAGATTTGTTTCCAAAAGAATTTTATAGCATTGAAAAAGCTGCTGAAAGCTATCTTGTAAACTGGCTTGAATTTCCGACTGAACTTGATGCGTGTCCAGACGAAATTGAACATATAAAACGCGTAACATTTGATTTTGACGGAAATAACAATTTTGTTCATTATGAGGTTTTTAAATATCGCGTAAATGAACCGCATTGGGCAGCTAAAGATGGTTGGATTTTAGGAGTTGTTGGGCCTTATTTTGATGATAGTAAACCTTACGATTTTCCACAAGCGACATTTAGTAGGGTAAGTAGCACTGTTGACAAAGTATCACCAGATGAAGAAGCAAAATGGGTGCATGAAAACATTTCAATGAGACGATAAAAAATGCCCAGCCACCAACACAGTATATACTCCATAGGGGTTTCAGAGGTATGCCAGGCGCATCGCTCGCTTGCAAGGTTCTTATCGGTGGATAGGGAAGCGTCCACGAAATCCCCTACGTAGCATATACTCAACGTTGCCAGCAAGCTTAAAAGACACTGCACATGAAAAGTCATGAATCGATAAAAAATACTGCGATTGCTTCGATTAAAAGACATTCGATTGACATAAATCAGTGGGATAATACAAAAATTATTCTTTCTGATTATTTACAATTTATTGATAGATTGGATAATGAACTTCCCATTACTGAATTTATTTTAAATAATAGCAACTGGACAATTATAACAACAAAAAGGATTGTCGGACAGATTGATGGGAAGCAAAATCAGATTGAATTTATCGACCTTGATGATGTTATTTATGGTGATTACAAGAATATAAAAATAAAAACTACGATTTTTAGGACAATAGACATACAAGGTGATAGTTTGGATTTTCTAATGGAAACAGGTAAACCTTCAATAGCATTTATTTATTCGATTAATCCAATACTTAGATTATATCGTAATGTGCCAGAACCAAATATGATTGATAGGGACGATGATTTTATTGCAATTCTCACTTATAAATCAACAGAGCATGGAGGAAGAAAAACACCAGCTCATTCAGGTTATCGCCCACAAGTAAAATTTGATTTTGATGAAATGCAGACATCAGGACAACAAACATTTATAGACAAGGATGTCGTTTATCCTGGAGATACTGTTGAAGCAAGCATTAAAATTTTATCGGTTGACCATTTTACAAATAGTTTGACTGAAGGAATGGACTTCGAATTTAGAGAAGGCAATAAAATTATTGGAACAGGTATGATTAAAAAGATATTAAATGATAAATTAAAAAAAGCCAGCTGGCAACATCGTGTATAAAACATTTGGCAGTCAGTGGTTTATCAAGCATTTCAGCTCGTATCAAAAGTAGTTGTAATTTGATAAGAAAGTGCTTCGTAATGCCAAACGTTTCATACACGCAGCCGTTATCTGTAATTAAAACAAAAAAATATGATAGTTTTTGTTTCATATTCTCAAAAAGACAGATATTTTGTTAGGACATTATTAAATGACCTTCAAAATCAAAACATTGAAGTCTGGCAAGATGAAAAAAGTATTAATATAGGAGATTCCATCACAGATGAGATTCCGAAAGGAATTGAAAAAGCAGATTACTTTTTAATAGTTATAAGTTCAAATTCCATTAATTCAAAATGGGTTAATACCGAATTATCAGTTGCATCCTTTCTACAAAGAAAACTTAAACCCTCTAATTTTATTATTCCCATCTTACTAGAAAAATGCGAAATCCCTGAATTGTTAATTTCTATAAAATACGTGGATTTTACTCAAGATCACAATAGTGGACTGAAGAAATTGCTTAAAACTGTGAACTTGATAAAAAGGGATCAAGACAATCTCGAAGTTATTGGAAAACCTGTTATGGACACAGACATTTTAAGAAACATCTTTTCATTTAATAAAGAAATCAGTTGTACAAATGATATCAATAAGTTACTGGAAACACTAAAAATAAATGGTTGTTTAAGAGAGGGATATTTTAAGTTGGTTTCAGGTAAAGTCAGTAAGTACTACATAATGCCAATAAACTTATACAATAATGAAGAGTCAAGCAAATATTTTACTAACCTACTAATTACATACATAAATAAGCTTAACATTAATTTTGACACAATTATCTGCCCATCATTAACTAATGGAGTTATTATTGCTTATCATTTATTTAATTCATCAAAAGACAAAATATACAATCCTTTGGATATTTCTTCAAATAAAAGGTCTATTACTTTAAGAAAAGTGGATTTGGTTAAACTTAAAAATTCAAAATGCCTATTTGTTGATGATGTTATAACTAGTGGGGATAGTATTAGAACAGTGACTAAAATATTTAGTAATTATGATTTAAATATTTCCTCGGTAATTACTCTCTTCCACCGAAATAAACAAAACTATAATAAACTAAAAAATGAACTGGATAGTCAAAATATTCAATTAATAAGCCCAATATTTGTAGACTTGGATAATTATACATTTGATGAAAAAAATTTATTAAATGTCGATGAAATTAACTAAACTACAGCTAACAATGCATATACTTTTTGGCGGCTTTCTGTATGAATATGAACATTTTAGTTCCAAATATAAATCGGTGTGGGCAGAAATATTTGTCTTTTGAAGTCTGCCACAAAGCAAATGCTCCCCTTTGTGCGTAATTAAACAAAATAGAAACCATACAATGAATTTGAAAGACGAATCCATGGAGTTAGAAAAACTTTTTAATCAAACTCAAAAAAAGTTAGGAGAAAGGATATCTCAGATTTTGATGAGTATTGATGGAAAAGAAAAGAGATTGCAAGGTCTAAGGAATATGAAAACAACTCCGTCAATTCAAAGTTTGCAAACTGTATATGAAATAGGACTTAAACGTGAAGATTACGAAACTTGTGAAGCTGTGAAAGAATACTGTATTGAAAAAGGACTTAAGTTACAATAATATGAGTACGTACATAACAGCACTGGAAGAATACAATCATGAAGATGAAAACGGTAAAAGTCGACTTATTTATGCCTATTTCGGACTTGCTATATATTTTAGTCAAGTATTAGAAGAGACTTTCTCTATACTGCTTTGGACTGATAAAATTTTCAAGAAGAAAGTAAAAACAAATAGAGAGGTGAATGAAATAATTGACGTGATTGAAAACTCAAAAAAGACGATGGGTGTTTTTATTAATGAGGTAAAGCAATCGTATTCTCTAACTGAAAATTTAGCCACAGACTTAAAATCAATTCTTGATAAACGAAACTATATTGTTCACAAATACTTTAAGATTGAAATACAAAAAACCTTTACTGATTTCGGAAAAAAAGAAATGCTAAAATATTTTGGTGATTTCATTGATGAAGTTAAAAGAATTGATTCTGAATTGAATAGTTATTACTCAAAATACACAAATAAAATGGGGTTAACTGAACAGAGAATTGAAGAAATCATGACTGAAATGAAAAAAGAAGAATTAGATAGAATCAATAACTACAGCTAACATCGCATATACCCAATGGCTGGTCTACTGCACTTTGCAAGGCTTTTCGCCCGCTCAAACTTATCCACGGTTTGACAGTTGAATCGCTCGCAATCAGCCACTGGGAATATGCGTAACGTTAGGCCTCATTTGAAATGAAAGATACAGCACAATCAGAAAAAGGTCAATTAGGAGAAGATTTTGTAAATAAAATTGCATTTAATTCCTTTTTGAAATATTGGTGTTTTCCTGGTCCTCTTGACATAATACAGGACAATAAAGAAATATGTGATTTACTAATTGTATTTGATTCTGTTTGTATTATAGTCTCAGTAAAAAACTATGATTTCGGAGGTGACTATAATAAGTATTTTAAAAAGACTATAGGTAAAGCAAATCGACAAATAATTGGAGCAGAAAAGAAACTATTTGGAGATAGAATTACGCTTCTAAAACATCCAGAAAGAAATGCTGAAGAGTTTCCTAAAGAAACAATAACAAAGACATATAGGATAATAGTCAACTTAAATACAAATGTGAAATATTACCAGACTTCATATGTTTATAAAGGTAAGCAATTTACAGTAATGGATTCCATGGCATGGCAAACCTCATTGGCTGAATTGAATACAGTACCAGATTTCATAGACTATATTGATAATCGCACCACATTATTTAAGAATTTTCCTGCTTTTATTTTACCCAGAGAAGAATATGATTTTTCTGAAAGTGATGGTATTCAACTAATGTCTGAATTAGACAAATTTATATACGATAATGATGGAAATTCAAAATTAAGTATTGTTTCAGGGACTGAAATGGATTTAATTGCATTATACATTAACAATGATTTTAAATTTCCATCTAAATTAATTAAAAATGAAGCTGATATCTTGAATATTAAAATTGATGGTGAATGGGATAAATTTCTGAATTCAAAATTACATAAAGCGAAAAACGAATTAGAACAGGAAGGCTATTTTATTGATCAATTAGTTCGTGAGATGATTATTAATAGTGAAAATGGAGAATATCTTGCTAAAATGTTTTTTAAGCTTAACCGTATTGAAAGATCTATCTTTGCAAAAAGATATTTAGAATATCATAATAATATCTCATCTTCAAAATTAAGAATTAAATTTAATCGTACACACGCCAGATTCGGTAGTTTGAATATAGTTTTTGTTTATTTTGAGGATGATCTACCTAAAAATGAATTAGACGATTTAGTAGAATTAAGTTTGTTTCATTTTAGTTATTTGCATGACTTTCAGTGTGGGGAAATAGGATTATTAGGTGTGTCTAATTCATTTAACAATTTTATCTTCGGTTATATGCAAGGAAATGTAAGTATGTCTAAATTAGAGATAGAAGAATTAGAAAATGATTTTAAATATATTGATTGGAAAATAAAAACGAGGCCTAACCCACAATAAAAGTAAGCGCTTTGAGTGGTTTGAAAAAGGTGAAATAGTTTTAACTTTAAATGTCGTTATAAACTATAAACTAACTTGTAACAGCGCGCCTATGTTTATTGCGAAACGTTAGCACCAATTTTAGAACGACATACACCAAAGCAATGGACAGAATAAGATTAACGAAAGACAATATCAAGAATTGGCCTAAGTTCGAAGCGTTACTTAATGATGGAAAAGTCAAGTTCGACTCAACTGGGAGACTGAGATATTTACATGGTGCACCTGTTGGTGATTTAGTTCAAACAAGGATTGACAAAAACGGACAACAAATCTTTCACAAAAATACTGAAGAATGGTTTGACCCTGAAAGTAAAAAAGCAAAAGAGTTTGTCTGGAAATAGAGCTTTACAAGATGAGACAGGATTTTGATTTTTTTAAAACTAATATGCCTGAAAGTAGGAAAGCGGACTTCTGTTTAGGATGTCTTGATGGCTCAGTATTTCTTGACTTCAACTACTCAAATGACAATCTAATTTATCTATGCAGAATTTCATTCGATGGATATGGCTGCTGCAATATTGACAATAACGTAGTTTGTTTGGATTACAAATTATCACAAGACTTTTTAACGGAAATCAGCAAAGACAATTTAAACCAAGAAAAAATGACAAAAATTGTGTTAGAGCTGATTAGACTTAATAAAGAAAATATTTGGATAGACGCACTTGAAGAATATAAATTAATGGGTTAAATAATTTATTATTTTAAAGCTATGCAGATTGATAAGCCAAAATGGGATTTAAAAATAGTTTGTCCACATTGTGAACAAGGATTTCCAACATTTGTATCTTGTCCAAATTGTAGCTATTTAACTGTTCAATGCAATGAGACTGGAGATACATTTTTAAATCCAAATAATTTGATGGCTGGATTTGTTGATATTTGTCCAAATTGTAATAAAATTGATACAAATAAATTTATAATTGCAGACTCAGAAGATATTTTGAAAGCTGGGTTTACAAAAGATGAATATGAATAAAAACTGGTGCTAACACGGCATATAAGTAATGGCGGGGTTTGTGGGTTACCAATGGCAGTACTTCTATTGTAATTTCTGCCTCGGTTGATAACGAATCGCTCCGAACACCGCCACTCCTCATATGCCCAACGTTGTAGGTAACCCAAAAAGAAACCAACGTGGATAAATTAGAAGTAAATATTCCAAATACAAACATAAAATTTACATTTCTCGATCTTGGTGATTTTGAATATGCTAATCCATTTGACGTTTTCTTTAATGCGAGATATAATGTTTTAATGACTTTCGGGAAAAAGATATTAAAACAACAGAAACATTCATTTACAGATAAGGAAATAAATGCGTTTATGTTAAAAAAGGCATTTCTAGAATCAGAACAGGAAAATAGAGAATTATTAAATTTAAAAATTCCAGATGGATTATTAAGAGTACTTGAGCTTGATAGAAAAAAAGAGCAATTAAAATCATTAAAGAAAATTTCAATAAATCAAAAAGAATTTCAAGCCTTTATTCTAAGAGCATATGTCGATTATGGATATACGTATAGTTTATATCGTGCAGAATTTCATCATCAAGGACTTGATAATAATGACATCCCAACATTAGCATTTAAAGATAATGACGGTAAGATTCTTTCAACAGGAGATACAAAACTTACAGATGGAGAATTAAAACATGCAATTAATTATCGTAAAATGACAATTTCTAAATTTTTCGACAATGGTGACAAATGGCATTGTTTCTTCTTGACATTTAAAAGTTTAGCAGGGAAAGAGTTGACATATAATGATGGACAATCTCATATGCATTATATTTCATATACATTTGGTAAATCAAGACATGAAGTGCTTGGACAATTAAAAAGTGAAAAATATAATCTTGGATCTTTACCACATATAGATTATTTTACACATAGAAATGATAAAAAATAAAAATGGGCAACCTACAACATCGGGTCATAGCGCATTGCGCCCCTCGCCTTGATAAGTTGGTGCAAAGTTGTAGTTTAGTGCGCTTAACTAACTTTGTAACAGTTTGACAGGAAGGACGCAACGACGCCATATCAGATAACCGTTATACACAATAGGAACGAAAAAATAGCAAACAATGGAAAATAATAATGAAAGCTTTGAAACAAGCATTGATAATAACATGGATATTGAAGAAAAACACATTATAAGTTTGAACAAATTTATAATCCTATCAATTATATCATTTGGACTCTATGAACTATGGTGGATTTATAAATCTTGGCGTTTTTTTCAACAAAAGGAAAAATCGGATATAATGCCAGCATTAAGAACAATATTTAGCATATTCTTTTTGATCCCATTGTTTAACAGGATATATGACTTTGCAAAGGAAAAAGGATACAATGTCAATTATTCTTCTGTATTACTTTTCATTTGTTTTTTTGTAGGTAATTGGATGTCATATTTACCAACCCCATTTTGGATAATTGCAGTATTTAGTTTTGCCTTTTTAATTCCTCCTTTTAAAGCTCTGAACTTTGCAAAACAAAACTCGACCGATTTTACTGTAAGTGAACAGACTTCGTTTAGTAGTAGACAAATTTCACTAATAATTATTGGATTAATATTATGGGTTTTAGTATTATTAGGACTTTTTATGGAATAATATAAATGATAAACTACTGTGCCCAACCCGCGGTAAACGTAATAAGGGCTAAATTGCTATATTTGAATTATGAATAAGAAAGAAACGACATACGGAAATGAGAGTGCGGAGCTTCGAAACCCTTACTACGTCTACCGTCAACGTTGGCAATAATGCAAACAATTTCTCAATAAACTAATTATTATAAACAACCTAATAACATAAACAATGAAAATGAAACTAAACATCAAACATCTTATTTTATTTGTAGCAATTTCTTGCACAACAACTTCTTACGGACAAATCTGTGAATATGAGATTAATGAGGTTGATAAATTCACTAAAGAAAAGAAAATCGTTACTAAACCTGTTACTGTAGCAAAAAGTCTCAAGATTGGTAAGATTTTAAAAATTAAATCAATTAAATGGAAAATAACAGAAGAAAATAATAGAAAATATATAATGACTAGTTATCATTTATCTGAAGGAACTATTATGATGCAAGGAACAGAAAGATTACATCTATTATTAGACAATGATGAAACAATAAGCTTAAATATTATAACCTTAGTGCCTTCATTAGAAATGAAGTTATACAGTATGGTTTTTGAACATACTTATAGTATTTCTGAAGATGATTTAACATTGTTGTTGAAACATGATATTAAGGAAATTAGAGTTGAGGCCATGATTAACGGTTTTGATTACAGTATTTCTGAGGGAGTATCAACAAAGACAATATTCCAATGTTTTCTCTAATTTGTATGACTTTCTAATTAAAAAAGCCCAGTTGCCAACACACAATATACCCAATAAGGGTTTCAGTAGTTATGGAACGTTTTGTCTCCCGTTCTATTTTTCGGAACAGACTAGACAAAGATACAACTCGCTTTCCCTTACTGGGCATGTTGCTGTCCGTTACCACACATTGAAAAAAAACGAAATATGACAGACAATAATGACAAAATAAGCCACCTTATCAACAAGTTGGATTATTTATTGAAAAGACATGATGATTTTTCAAAAGAGATTGATAGTTTGCGAATAGAAATAAACAGACTTAAATCGACAGAGCAAGCGCGATCAAATGCTAAAGAAGAATTTAAGAAAGATATACCTGTAATTGAGGAAGTTTTTCAAGCTAATCATACTGAAGCAAATGACTTCAATCAATACCAACATAAGACAAAAGTAGTACCACCAAAACAAACAGGTACTTCCACAATCAATCCGCCAAAAGGAAAATCTGATATAGAAAAATTTATTGGCGAAAATCTAATCAACAAAATTGGAATTGCTATTACTGTAATTGGTGTTGCTATAGGAGCAAAATATTCAATTGAAAACGACTTAATAAATCCTTTAACAAGAATAATTTTAGGCTATCTTTTTGGTTTGGGATTGTTGGCTTTTGGAATTAAATTAAAGAGCAAATATGAAAGCTACAGTGCGGTTCTAGTTAGTGGAGCAATGACAATTATGTACTTCATTACATACGCAGCTTACGGTTTTTATAATTTGATTCCACAACTTATGGCATTCGTAATTATGGTATTCTTCACTGTATTCACTGTGATTGCTGCAATAAAATACAATAGACAAATAATAGCCCATATTGGTCTGGTCGGTGCATATGCTGTTCCCTTTTTATTGAGTGAAGGCACTGGAAAAGTGGCAATTCTCTTCACATACATGGCAATTATAAATATCGGAATACTCGTTATTGCATTCAAAAAGTATTGGAAACCGCTATATTATTCCTCTTTTGGGCTAACATGGCTAATGTACTTTATGTGGTATGATTCAAAATATCAAACAAACGAGCACTTTGGTTTAGCACTAATTTACCTCTCTGTTTTCTTTGCAATATTTTACATTATATTTCTTGCCTACAAATTGCTTAAAAAAGAAAAGTTTGAATTTGACGACATTTTACTACTGATGGCTAATTCTTTTATTTTTTATGGAATTGGATATACAATACTTGATAATCATAAAACAGGCGAACAGTTATTGGGATTATTTACAGTTTGTAATGCTATTATTCATTTTATTATCAGCACAATTATTTATAATCAAAAACTCACTGATAGGAATCTGTTCTATTTGGTTTTAGGATTAGTACTTGTTTTTATTACCATTGCAATTCCTGTACAATTAGATGGCAATTGGGTAACTTTACTATGGGCAGGGGAAGCAGCACTATTGTTTTGGATTGGAAGAACAAAAAACGTTTCCTTTTATGAAATGCTCTCCTATCCCTTGATGATATTGGCATTTTTAAGTTTAACTCATGATTGGTTGACTGTTTATGATGTATATGTTCCTGAAAATCCAAATACTAGAATTACCCCATTACTTAACACTAATTTTTTAAGTTCCCTATTATTCATTGCTGCATTTGGATTCATCAATATTTTAAATCAAAAAAAAATATATATTTTATTAAATGAATCACAAAAAGAAATTTCAAAAATAATCTCGTTTTTCATTCCTGCAGTTCTTTTATTTACTATTTATAATGCCTTCCGATTGGAAATTTCAAATTACTGGAATCAACTCTTTACAGATTCTTTACTTACAATAAACTCAGGAAATCAAGAGTACCCAGATAAATATTGGAATTATGATTTAAGTAGTTTTAAAACCATTTGGATAATCAATTATTCCTTGCTTTTTGTATCGATTCTCTCATTCATAAATATTCGAAGTATCAGGAATAAGCAATTGGGTTTGATAAATCTTGGTTTAATCGTTTTATCAATAGTCGTTTTTTTAACTCAAGGGCTTTATACTCTAAGTGAGTTAAGAGAAACCTACCTAGAACAAACTTTATCACAATACTACCAAAGAGACATTTTTAACCTATTGATTCGATATATCTCATTTACTTTTTTTGCCTTAACAATAGTTGCTTTTTATAAATACGTTCGCGAAGATTTTATACAAAAAGACTTCAGAATAGCTTTTGATTTTATATTGCATATTTCTATTATATGGATTATTAGCAGTGAGTTAATCAGTTGGATGGACATTGCAGAATCAACACAATCGTATAAACTTGGTTTAAGTATTCTTTGGGGTATTTATTCCTTACTCCTTATCATGCTAGGGATATGGAAAAAGAAAAAACATTTGCGAATTTTAGCAATTATTTTGTTCGGAGATACTCTAATAAAATTATTCTTCTATGATATTTCACATCTTGAAACTGTTGCAAAAACAATCGTATTTGTGTCATTAGGGGTACTCCTCTTAATTATTTCATTTTTATATAATAAGTTTAAATATTTTATTTCTGATGAAGATAACATTTAAGTTTATTGCATATATGCTATTAACTTGTTCATTTACTTATGGGCAGGTAAGGAATTATAGTTATAAACGTGAAATAATTGGTATCTCGGAGCAATGGCACAAAATAATTCTTCCAGAAGATTTATTCAAAAAGGTCTCGCAAGATTTAACTGATATTAGAATTTTCGGAATTACAGTTAACAATGACACCGTTGAGGCACCTTATTTACTAAGATTAACAACTGAGAAGATATCAAATAAGGAAATTGAGTTTAAAATACTCAACACTGCTCACAATGATAATGGATATTATTACTCTTTTGAAATCCCAACAACAGAATCTATCAACCAAATAAAACTTGGTTTCAATCAGGAAAATTTTGATTGGAAAATAAATCTTGAAGGAAGTCAAAATCAAAAAGAATGGTATACTATTTCAGAAAATTATCGAATACTTTCAATTAATAACGAGATAACTAACTTCACATTCACTAAGTTAGTAATTCCAAGTTCAAAATTTCGATTCTATCGATTACTCATTAAAAGCAATTTGCAACCTGAATTGAAATATGCAAGCATTGCAAATCATATAGTTAATGAAGGAACATATAGAATTTACACAATCAAAAAACAAGAGATTAAGGAAAACAAGGAAACAAAACAAACCGAAATTAATATTGAATTTAACCAGCCTGTTCCAGTTTGCGAAGTAAAAATAAACGTTAAAGACTCCTTCGACTATTATCGCCCTATTACAATAAAGTATTTATCAGATAGCATTAAAACTGAACAAGGCTGGAAATACCTTTACAATTTATTGTCCTCAGGGATACTTAATTCGATAGAAAAGAAAAATTTTAATTTCAACAGTTTGACGGTTCAAAAACTAAAAATATTCATTGAAAATCACGACAATCAACCTTTATACATTGACTCTTTAATGTTTTATGGATATGTTCATGAGCTAGCAGTTCGATTTACAGAACAGGGTACTTACTTTTTAACTTACGGGAACAAAAAAGATGTAAAACCTAATTACGACATAGATCGATTTATCGACAAAGTTCCCGAAAATTTGAACGAATTAGAATTAGGCAAAGAACAGAAAATAGAAAAAGAGGATATTCAAGAGTTAGAACCGCTTTTCAAGTATAAGTCTTGGTTATGGGCAATTATGACGATAATAATTATAATACTTGGATGGTTCTCAGTAAAAATGATTCAAAAATAGTAACAACGTGTGGCAACAAAGAACTAAGGTAAAAAACAAGATAAAAGCACATAATTTTTCTTTTCGAACAACCAGTTTTTAGGGGTGGCCGATTCGAAAAGAAAAATTATTTAAAGACAGGAATAGCATTATAATTAGGTTCGTACCTTATTCCAGATTTAGCAATTGCTAAGCATTGAGCCAATAGCTTATTGGTAACGGCAATTAATGCTAATTTCTTTGAT
>Ga0209417_1001955_pt1 | contig 34897 bp, 37 predicted proteins | sample RifGroF2_FD_184002 | JGI IMG/M metagenome (GOLD analysis project Ga0209417, IMG submission 184002) | Groundwater microbial communities from Rifle, Colorado, USA - Groundwater F2 (SPAdes) (version 2) | ecosystem: Environmental > Aquatic > Deep subsurface > Groundwater | place: Rifle, Colorado... | reverse complement strand
ATACTTTTCCTGATTCAGCTTGGCGGTATCGGCTACATGACACTCGGCTCCTTTCTCGTACTTGCACGAAGGAGGGAGCTTCCCGACGTCAGAAAAGCCGTCAGCCGTACCGTATTCAGCCTGCCGGAAGGATTCAAGATCGACAGATTCATACTGGGCGTTGTATTTTTTACCGTCTTCATCGAGGCCTGCGGGATAGCAGCATATTACCCATGCTTCCTGAATGCGGGAGTTGACAATCCCCTCTGGAGCGCCGTCTTTCATAGCGTCTCGGCATTCTGTACCGCCGGTTTTTCACTCTACAACAACAGTTTTGAAGCATTTGCCGGAAACTTCTGGCTAAACGCAGTGACTGCGGCGTTGGGTTACCTGGGAGCGGTCGGGTTCATAGTATGTGTCGACTTCGGAAGAATATTTATCGGCAGTTCAAAACAAGTCACGCTGACTACGAAAATCATATTATCGGCGACACTCGCTCTTACATTTATCGGGACTGCACACCTTTTTCTGGCAGAGCCTTCCATCCAGCACATGGCTCCTGAAAAACGCATCCTCGCCGCGTTCTTTCAGTGCATGAACGCGATAACGACAACGGGTTTCAACAGTGTCAGCATAGCCGATCTGTCCAAGTCGTCGGTACTGGTTCTGACCGTACTTATGATAATAGGTTCGTCGCCGTCAGGGACAGGCGGCGGGATCAAGGTAACAAGCGTTACGGCAGTCCTCGGCGTTATGAGGAGTACGATCAACAGCGAATCGGACGTTCATTTCTGGGGAAGGGTTGTTCCGCGCGAACGCATCTGGATAGCAGTTTCCAACATCGGACTTTACCTGATCGCCCTGTCCATTGGAGCTTACCTGCTGGAACTTTCCGAGATGACATCATTTGAGAAAAATTTCTTCGAAGCGGCGTCGGCAATCGGCACCGTCGGCCTGAGCATGGGAATTACTTCAGGACTAAGCACAATCGGCAAAATAGTCATCATTCTTCTGATGTTTTGCGGCAGGGTAGGCCCCCTGACCCTTAGTACGGCTCTTTTCGGTGGTTCCCCAGAGGGAAAAAGAGAAGAGTCCCCGGAAGATATTGCCGTCTGAGCCATATTTATGCGTGAATATTTTGACCTTCTCTATAAGCAATTCGATGAACGTCAAATCCATCAAAACTACTCAACTTTCAATACTGTTCCGGCAATTTGCACATCTTTGCAAGACGGACGCGACCGTCAAAAGTCATTTTGGAGCAATAAACTCAATAAATTCAAAAAAATATTGACAAAACAAAATTTCGATGCTATAATCCGGTGCATGCTAAAAATTTCACAAAAGATGTTTTTTTTACAAAAATGAGACTTAAACAGAAAATCACCATTCAAGACATTGCTAAAAAAGCCGGGGTTTCGGCATGCACCGTTTCTAGGGTTTTCAACAAGCATCCCTACGTAAAAGACGAGGTCTCCAGCAACGTGCTGAGTGTCGCCCGGCAATTAGATTACACACCAAAGTTTGCGACAGTTGAAAAGAAAATAGCCATTCTGATAAATGGTCTTCATTCTTTCAAACGACCTGGCTATGAAAACATTATATTTTACTCAATAATGAAAAGAACTGCAGAGCTGGGCTATGGAGTCGAAATAGTGCCCCTTCATGAGAATAAATATCATTTTGAGCGGTTTGTCAAAGGGGCTGTATCGCTGGTTTATTCTCCAGAAACAACAGCAATGGTCAGAGAAAAAACAGGAACGCCAATTGTAACGGTAAATAATTTCATCCCGGGACTCTCCCACGTATGCTCCGACCACAGAGGGGGCAGCAGAAAAGCTGTTGAATATCTTGTTTCAAAGGGGCACAGAAGAATAGGACTCATGCTTAACAACCTGGTGAACTGGGGAGACATGGAGCGCGCCAAAGGATTCAAGTCGGAGCTTTCGAGAAACGGCATAACCGTTGAGGAAAACCTGATTTCCACGAGCTCGCCTCGTGGAAATACGCTTGAAATAATGGCGAAAATGATGAGGCATAAACCAACTGCAATATTTGCGGCGGGAGAAAACATAGGACTGGAGGTTACCCATGCCCTGAATCTGTTAAATTTCAGAATTCCTGAAGATGTCTCAATATTAAGCTTTGAAAATGTTGGCGTATCTGAGTACCTTACTCCTGCCCTCACGACAATTGATCAGGGATTATACGCCATTGGCGAAGAGACCGTAAACACCCTTGTCAGAATCATAGAACAGGGCGCCGACGGCCCTGAAAGCATTGTTTTACCTAATCAATTGATTGAGAGAGATTCTGTTAAAAATTTAGAATGAAACGTTAAAGGATAAGGAAACTTGTAATGAGGAAAATCTTTTTACTACTAGGTCTTTTTTCGGCAATCTTTAACTCGGCTTGTTCCACAGAAAGTTCCAGAGAAGAACTGATTAGAAACGGGGACTTCTCAAAAATTATTCCATTGACTGACACATTGCTCGGATGGAGCATGGACAAAGGGATTGGAAATGTTTCCAAAAGCGAGGAAGGGATGCGCATGCAAAAAGAATTCCGAGTTCTTCAGCGCATGGACGTTGCACACGAAGTTTCCGAAAGGTATTTGTTGAATGCCCGCTTTAAAGTTGAGTCGGGAAGTATGACTCTTTTTATCCAGGCCTTCTTGCCTGAGACAGTAAAAAGGGAAAGCTACTGGACCCTTCTCAGTAAGAGCTTTGGACCGTCAAAAGAATGGAATAATATAAGCATTGAACTTCAAATTCCACCGGAGAAAATACTAGACCTGATACAAGTGGCATTTAGTTCCGATTCACCCGACACTTTGGCCTATGCTTCATATATATCTCTGAGGCCGCTGCCGCCGTCAAAAACGGCGCAAAATAAAATATTTATTTCTTCGGCCGACAGGCGGGTCGAATGTAAAAGCATCTATGTATCATCACCGCAAGATGATTACGGCAACATCGCTGCGAAATTTTTGCAAAAACATCTATATAACATGACAGGAGAACTGCTCCCTGTCAGTTGTCTTTCAGAAAAGCAGCCTGAAAACTTTGAAGGCTCTATTCTGATAGGAAAAGCAGCCATTGATTCAAATAAAATATCGAACGAAGAATTAAAAGACGTCGGCCCTGGAGGTTTTTTTGTAAAAAACAAAGACCTTGTTTTAAGCATAGCTGGAAAAGATGCCCCGGGGCTTGTCTCCGGAATCTCTGCATTTCTAAAGTCCATCGGCGTAAAATTTTTATCGTCAAAGGAAATAGAATATCCCAAGATAGAGACATTGCCCCTTGCCTCTGTCGCCTTTAAAAGAACGCCAGCCTTCGCATTCCGTTCGGGCGGCGGAAATTTAAATTCTGATTTTTTGATAAACTCCTTTATCGCGTCCCCTCGAAAAATAGGAGGCAGAAGCGGAACCATTCACACAAACGGCTTTCTGGTGAACTTCGATAAATATCATAAAGAGCATCCAGAATACTTTGCTTTGCAGAAAGACGGAAACAGGCTTTCTCATAAACCGGGAGACAGCGATGATTTTGTCCATCTTTGTATGTCCAACCCGAAAGTTCAGGCGCTCGCGTCGGAAAACCTTATCAAATGGATTGAACTGGAGCCTCAGGCTAAATATTTTTCAATAGGCCAAGGCGACGGCTATCATTACAGATGTGTATGCAAAGACTGCAAGGCCATGGACGTTGAAGAGGGGAATTATACCGACAGAGTCCTTGCATTTGTGAACAAGGTGAGCGAAAAAGCGGCCGAGAAATATCCAGACAAAATATTTTTTATGTTTCTTTACGAAGGCTCGGATAAAATGCCTGTAAAGGTAAACCCTGCCCCTCATGTGCGTATGACGTATTGCCCCTTCAGGCCTAAATGGTGGTGTCACAGTCATGCGTTCTGTAAACACAACAGCCAGGGGATGGCAGAAATTTCAGCGTGGTTTAAAAATTTTTCGGGCCAGCTGTATGTTTTTGACTATCCATCAGGAGCGCAGGAGGCCTTGAGCATCTTCGGCTCGTTCTATGCGATGGTCGAGAAAATACGCTTTTACAGCGCAAACGGGGTAACGGGACTGACTCTTTGCGGAACTCCCAGGCAATTCAACGCGCTGTTTGTCAACGTGATTTCGCAACTGCTCTGGTATCCCGGAATTGATGTCGAACAGGCAATAGACAACTTTATGAGAGAATACTACGGGCCAGCCGCCCCATTTATGCGCGAATATTTTGACCTTCTCTATAAACAATTTGACGAACGTCAAATCCATCAAAACTGCGAAATTTTCAACTACGGGGTCATTAGTGACGACTTCAAGAATAAAGCATACAGAGTCTTTGCCGCGGCAGAGAATGCGTCAAAAGACAATCCAAAACTGCTGAGGCGCGTCAAAGGCGAAAAATTGTTTTTGCTTTACAACGACTTGAATGAAAACAATCCCTTCACAAATGTAAATGATTTGAACCTAAAAGACTTCGCAAATAATCTGAGGGAATTCGCCCAGATTGCAGCAGAGGAAGAAATATTCTACGTGGACAAAAATCATCAGAATATAACAGAATGGTTTTGGAGAAAAGCAGGTTTAAAACTCAATGCTAAAGGAAAATGGTATGATGAGCCTGCGATAAAAGAGCTTATAGCGAACCCGCTCGCAGCCCTCAAAGAGAAGAAGAATATATTGCAGAAAAAGATTAAAAATGGATGGGAACTGCCTGCTTCAGCTTTTAGCGGAGGAGAACCTGCCAGGAATGGAAGCTATATTGTGATAAGGAGACCGGCATTGCTTAAATCCATTGTCTCCGCAGATTTGTTTCTTGACGAAGCCCCCTCGAATGAGATGGAATTGACGGTGACTGGACAAGAGGAACGTAATTGCGGCATTGAAGTTTTCGTAAACGGCAAATCCGTATACCAAAAAAGCCCTCAAGTAAAGTTTTACGAACATCCCGGAACCAGAAAAATTGCTATTCCAAAGAACATACTTAAGAAGGGTAAAAACACATTTTCGATCAAAAACATCACTTCGGAACTGTCTGTGCCGGATCGGGGAAAAGCATTGGATTCTTGCGAATACCAGCCAAATCCATACTGGGGATGGCTGATTGTCGATAACATAAAAATAACAGAGTAGGGGGAGAATTATGAAATCTCGCCACCGTCACAAGTTCACACTCATCGAACTGCTCGTGGTCATTTCCATTATAGCGTTGCTTGCGAGCATGCTCCTGCCTGCGTTGAAAAAGACTCAGCTGACAGCAAAGCGAATCGACTGTGCAGGGAGACTTAAACAAATAGGAACGGGCCTAATCAGCTATTCTCAGGATTACCACGATTTACTTCCGCCATATACTGACGGCGGTTATTCAGACTGGTCGGAACGCCTGGCTCCTTATTTGAATGAACCGCCTAGGCTGAATTGGAAAAAAAGAGTAGAAAAAACAATTTACCGATGTCCCTCCACGCGAATAACGGCTGATCTCGTGGATATTGCCGAAAGCTATACTGTCAGCGTGGCCGACTACGAAGTCGCGTTCATGGATGTATGGAACGCGGACGGACTACATACGTATAAAAGCGCAAGAATAACAAAGTGGAAAAATTCTTCAACTCTATTTTTGCTTTATGACGGATTGCTTGATCCTTCCTGCGGGCGTCCCCGGCCCGCTACCCCATGGTCAATGGAAGCTGCCGGATATGGGATGAAGCCTGATCCCCGGCATGACAATATCGCGAATTTTCTGTTTGCTGATTTCCATGTTGACTCAATAGGGCAAAAAAACATGATAATGGACGGAAACTGTCATATAAGATCAGACGGAAATATTCGCTTCAACAAAGGCCTCTTGCCTTATTAAATAACGGGTACCGTGCCAAATGAAAAATATGGATTGCGAGCTAAAAGTAAAGAATCCATCGAAGAAAAATCATGGAAATTCATAAGTTAAGGAGTATTGTAAGAGTGGGTATCAAGAACTATCTAAAGCTGTTAATATGTCTTTCGCCTGGCGCAACATCTCTATTCGCGGAGGGAGCAAACGAAATCAATGTCAAACTTCTTGTGCCTGAGGTGATATATGCTGTTCCTGATATTGAAACGAATGTCTATTATGACAACATTGTTACGACGGTGAACTCCGCTAATTATGTATTTGAGGTTAAGTGCAAAAAGGGACGAAACGACGAAAAACGCTGGCGCTTCACGCCGAAGCCTGAAGATGTTGGTGAACACCCATGGGTACTCAATGTTATTGACTCCTCGGGGAAAATAGTAGATTATGCCAAATCGAAAATCATTGTATGCCCGGCCAATGCGGGAGAGGGGAAAAAACTCACAGTACTGATGATGGGAGCCAGTCAAACCGCTGCCTCGGTGTATCCGGCTCATATCTGCGGCTTAATGTCTAAAAAGGGCAATCCTGTCTTTCGCACCATAGGCAGCCGCGGGACAAAAAATTTTCCCGAATTACGTCATGAGGGCTGGGGTGGATGGGGATGGGATTCGTTTTTCACACGCTACAACCTCGCGGAATCCGACAAAAATGACGGACTGCACCCGCAACGTCCGCAAGAAGCAAACAGTCGTTTCATTTTCGAAGAAAATGGAAAACCTGTGTTTGACTTCAAAAAATACTGCGAGAAGTACAATGATGGCGCTTCGCCCGATGCTGTAACCATTCTGCTTGGCATTAACAATGTATTCTTCGGAACCGACGACACCATGGAGGACATCATGAAAAAGAAGGTCTATCCATACTTGGAAGAGATGATCAGCGAATTCAGACGTGTCTCTCCGAATGTAATCATCGGAGTTGGACTTTTGCCGCCTCCAGCCTCATCGCAAGATGCATTTGGAGCCAACTACGGATGCCAGCAGACACGGTGGCAGGTAAGAAAAAATCTTGACCACTTTAATCGCGCGCTTATCAGCAAAGCGAAAGTACTCGGCTTTGATATCATACCGTTTCATATCAATCTTGATACCGAGAATGGATTCCCGACTCGAGAGGAGGCGGTCAATGTTGACAGCAGCCAAAAAATAGCCAGGCAGTCCAACGCATTCCATCCCGCACAATCCGGATATCAGCAAATGGGCGATACCGTTTACGCCTGGTTGAAATATCAATTGCATAAAGGCGGCCTGAAACCATAACAAAGATGGCAACGAGAGATCCGGTAACGATAGCAACAAATTTAATTCATGAGAGTTTGAAAGAAGGGATGGGAAGCGTTAATATTACAAACTCGTCAATTGATTTAAAAATGGAGACTGATTATGCCGTTTGAATATGGTTCGTTTGCTATGACAATATTTAAAATGCCGCGCACATTGCCTGAAGATTACCTCAAACTGTTTGAGTCAAACAAGGCCGGACAGCTCGACCAGCTCGGCGATGAGCCGTCAACAGGCTGGGTCAGCGGACGCCACCTGCTGGAAAATGAGATCGACGAGGCAACCTCGCTCTGCGGCGGACACCTCTTCCTCAACCTCAGGACCGCCGAACGCAAGATTCCGGCAACTCTCCTCAACGCGATATGCAAGCGTGCGGAACTCGCGTATATGCAGGAAAACAACAGCATGAAAGTTCCGCCAAAGGAAAAGAGGAGGATCAAGCTTGAGGCCATCGAAAAGAACCTCAAAAAAATGCCTCCTTCGATAAGCGGAATCCCAATGGTACTTGATATGGCCTCGAATACCCTTTATGTGGGTACTGGCTCCACAACCCAGATAGACAATTTTCTCGTAGCATTCTTTAAGACGACCGAGATTGAGCCGATCCACCTCAACATAGAGGAAATGCTCGGCGAACGCATCCACAAAATACCGTTCGTCAACTTCTCAGAGGATTCTGCCGACGATAACCACATGCCCGCGCGGGACTTCCTGACCTGGCTCTGGTTCTACAGTGAAATGCATGGCGGCAAGGCAACCCATAAGCAGTTCGGCGACTTTGAAATAATGATTGAAGGCCCGCTTACATTCGCGCTGTCCTCCGATGAAACCAAGGGGTCCTGCGAAACCACGATAAAAAAAGGAAACCCTCTCCAGAGTGCCGAAGCCAAAGCCGCGCTTCAGGTCGGCAAAAAACTCAAGAAGGCCAAATTCACCATTGCCAGGGACCAGGAAGTATGGAAAGGTTCAATCGATATCGATAAGTTCGCATTTTCCGGGCTTGTTCTTCCCGAAGGCGAAGAAATGGAACGCGAAAGCTCTTTCCAGGAAAGAATCGAATTCCTGAATATTTTCACGGAAGCGATAAAGCTCTACTTTGAGAAGTTTGTCGAGACCGTGAGCGCATCAAACTGGATGAAGACAGAAAAACAGATTCACACGTGGACCCGCGAAAGGGATTCTTATTAAGCGCCACAAAATGGGCTTTACATTAATATACTGCCCTTAAACCGGAAAGTTTCCGTGAGCAGGCCGCAGTTAGCGGTCTAGGCCCAGAAGAGCGGTGATAATTCTTTCGCTGCCGGTAACGATTAACGTTTCGGCAGTCGATCCCAGTTTGAGATTGTAGGGTTCTTCGGTAATAAGGATTTCGACGGGGTAGCAGAAATTATTGTCGCGCTTTTCGGGAAGTTCGGCGATTTGGATAACTCGTCCCGGGAAGTAGCCGAATGTGAACTTGTCGTAGCTTCTGCTGCTGATTCTGGCCTCCTGTCCTGTCTTGACCTTGAATATCTGCCTTTCGTCGACGTAGACAACAAGTTTCTTCTGCTTTACCGTAGACATTTTGGCAATGACTTCGCCCTCTTCCACATAGCGCCCTTTTCTGTAAGGCATAAAAGTGACCACGCCGTTATCGTTGGCCTTTATGATATAATCGGAAAGATGGTCTTCGAGGAGGCTTAGCTGTTTTTTCTTATTCTGGAGCTTTACTTCGAGGAGTTTTATTTCGCTCTCTGCACTTTTAAGGATTTTTTCGCCGAGGCCGTCCATAACGGTTTCATGGTCTTCGCGAGCCTTTTCGAGCTCCGCCTTTTCGGTGAAATATTCCTTCTCAATTCTATCGAATTCGACCTTGGATACGACCTTCTTGTTCCTGAGCCCCTTATATATCTCGAGTTTTTCCTTGCTTTTATCAAACTGCTTAAGGCGTTCTTCCAGTGCTATTTCACTGTGTTTATAGTATCTTGGAAGGGGGTCATTGCGCAGGACAATCAATGATTTTCTTTTCACGGACAGTTCGGCCTCAAGCTCATCGGTAAGATTTTTGTGTATTTCAATTTCGTCGGTAAGCTTTCTTGAGTCGAGTTCAATAATGATATCGCCTTTCTTGACGCTTTCGCCGAGATCTTTACATATGGCTTTTATGCGGCTGTTGACCTGAGTCCTGAGTTCATAGTCGTCAAGTCCTCTGACCACGCCTTCGGCAAAGACGGTCTCTTCCATTTTTCCCAGGAAAAGGATGAGAAGAATTATCGTCATAAGAAACGATGCGGCGAACATCAGTACCCTGAACACCTTGAATTTGTGTATTATACTATCTTGTTTCGGGATCATTGGCAAACACCTTGAGTTTTATGCCGCTTTTTTCTTCAGTGCGGTCTTAGCGGTCTTCTTTAAAAAAGGGCCTTCGGAATGCTCCGGCCCGTGCCCTTCGGGACCTTTGTTTGTTTTTTCCTGAGTCATATAGAGATCCTTGTAGAGGCCGTCTGTCCTCATGAGCTGTCGGTGGGTTCCGGTCTGCTTTATTTCGCCGTTTTCCATGACGACGATGAGGTCGGCGTTCTTGATTGTGGAAAGCCTGTGGGCAATTATGATTGTTGTTCTGTCCTTCATCAGGTTATCGAGGGCTTCCTGAACGAAGAACTCGGAGACGGTATCCAGGGCGGAGGTGGCTTCGTCGAGGATAAGTATCTTCGGATCATTGAGAATGGCACGAGCAATAGCGATACGCTGTTTCTGACCGCCTGACAGGCTGGCTCCATTTTCGCCGAGTTCGGTTTTATAGCCATTTTCGAGGGTATTGACGAATTCTTCGACGTTGGCCATTCTTGCGGCATGCAGGACTTCCTCATCGGTGGCGGAGTTTCTGGCATAGGCGATGTTGTCATGTATTGAACCGCTGAACAGGAAAGGCTCCTGGAGGACTATTCCGATATTATTGCGGTAGGAATCTATATGTAGTTTTCTAATGTCAGTATTATCGATAAGGATTTCTCCTGAATTGACGTCATAAAATCGCAATATCAGGTTGGCGATTGTTGATTTCCCGGAGCCGCTGGGTCCGACTTTTGCGACTTTCTGCCCCGGTTTGATCTTGAGTTCAAAATGCTTAAGGGTTGGCTTCCCGTTATATGCAAAATTAACATCCCTGAATTCCACATTGCCCTTGAGATTGTCCAAGTGTATCGGATGCTCGCATTCTTTTATTTCGGGAACGGTGCCGAGAAGTTTCAGGATTCTTTCCATGCTGGCAATACCCTGTGAGAATACTGTAGAGAGACTGCTCAGCCCATTTATGGGACCGAGAATCATTCCAAGATAGGTATAGAACGCCACAAAGTCGCCAAGCGTCATTCTGCCCTTCGAGACGTAGTAGCCGCCGACCCCTATCATGGCGACGACAGTGAATATGTATATAAGTTCAGCAATCATCCAGCAGAAAAGCCCTTTCATCTGGAGGTCGATACTCAGGTTGAACGCCGGTCTCAACTGCGACACGAAAAAGCGGTTTTCCGTTCTTTCCTTGGAAAAGGACTTCACGACCTTCATACCGTTCAGGGTCTCGGCCAAGTTTGCGGATATTTCCGACATTCTTTCGCGAAGGGTCATACTTTTCGCCTGGATGTACTTTTTGAAGTAGACGAAGTTTATGAACTGCAAGGGAACCATGAGCACGCAGATAAAGGCAAGCTTGGCGTTTATGGTCATAAGAACAGCTACGATGAATATCATCATGAACAAATGCATAGCCGTATTAGCCAGCGTCGCGGAAAACATCTGCTGCATCATGGCGACGTCGGAAATGATGTTCGATATGAGTTTACCCGTTCTGTACTCCTGATAGAACCTTAGTGAGAGGCTTTGGATGTGCTTGAAGAGCCCCTTCCTGATGTCGAACATTATCCTCTCGGACATGTAAAACATCATGTAATGGCTGACATACCAGAATATGTCCCTGATAAAATAAATCAGGATGATCGAGCCTAGAATGATGTATAGATAGCTTATGTCGGCACTTCCCAGCACCCTGTCTATAATGACTTTAAGAACCCACGGCATGAGCAACCCCAGCGTGACGAAAGCCACGAGGGTAACCGCCGTACCTGCGACAAGCACTTTGTATGGCTTTATAAGATTAAAAAAAACCTTGTAGTTCATTTCAGGAAGACTTTCATTAAAAAAAAAATTACTCCCCTATTGGGGAGCCTTGCTGAGGCCACAACCTGGGATTAAGGAAGAACTGATTCTAAATCGGAATGGTATTCATTTACGGGTACGACCTTTTTTTGTTCATACACCCTGCATATATAATACTCCATGTCGCGGGCATTCTCAATATGTAAACTCTTTATTTCCATGATTTTTATGTCAAAAAACGTCTTTTTCTCTGATTCGGCACAATAAATCTATTGGAATGGCTTCCCTTCTGACAAAACGCATGTATCTTATATGACTTTAATCCATAAGATAAGGAGTTAAGCAATATGGGAAAGCAGTACAACAAAGGTGAAAAGAAAAAACGTCGTAAAGCCTATCTTGAAAGATGCAAAGCCAAGGTAAAAAACCCGAATATGTCAAGAAAATAATGGGGACTTTCTAATCCGTCCCGACTCAAACTTGGTACGCACAATAATATAAGGAACTCAAAAAAAATGCCAGTGATTCATCCCAGCGCGATCGTTGAAGCAGGAGCTAGGATTGCAGAAGATGTTGAAATAGGCCCGTTCTGCTATGTCGGGCCTGATGTTGAGATCGGCGCTGGGTCAAAACTCATGGCCCACTGCTACATTACGGGTCACACAACGATGGGTAAGGGAAATACCGTCTACCCCTTCACCACGCTCGGCACGGATGCGGAAGACCATAACGTTGAAGGCGGAATAACTTATCTAAGAATCGGCGACGGCAATACCTTCAGGGAAAGCGTTACTGTTAATACGGGCACTAAGCCCGAATCGGAAACAGTCATAGGCAACAACTGCTTCATCCTTGCCAACGCCCACATCGCGCATAACTGCGTTCTCGGAAATAAAATAGTAATGGTCGATTATGCAGGACTTTCCGGATACTGCCAAGTCGGCGACAACTGCCTGCTCTCAGGGCATACCGGCATGCACCAGTTCTGCCGTATTGGACGCTTCTCCGTCCTGAGCGGCGGCTCCGTGGTATCGCTCGACGTGCCGCCCTTCATGATTGCGGACGGCAGAAACGGCGCAATCAGAGGCATAAACATCGTCGGCCTCACAAGAAACAATTTCTCCGAAGAAACCATCCACACAATCAAGAATATCTATAAAGTCTTCTTCAGAAGTGGCTTGAACACGAAAAATGCCCTCGAGCAAATGCGAAACACGCTTCCGGCAATCCCTGAAGTCGATGAATTTATAAAATTTGTAGAAGCATCACATCGCGGCGTACTTAAAAGTAACAAGCCCGGCCGCCGCGCCTAAAAACCGTCATCAACATGGAGAAACTTACGATGCTTGAAGCTTTGAAGAAAAATCCGCGATTCAATAAAAGAAAAGGCCCCGTCGTACTGGTAATACTTGACGGCGTAGGCTTTGGAAAATATAAGGACGGCGACGCCTTCCTCAACGCCTGGAAGCCCAACCTCCAGAGGCTCATGGACGAATCCCCCATGACAAAACTCAAGGCCCACGGTCTGGCCGTAGGCATGCCGAGCAACGATGACATGGGCAACAGCGAAGTCGGTCATAACGCCATCGGATCAGGGCGCGTCTTCGCTCAGGGAGCAAAGCTCGTATCCGACGCCATCGCGAACGGCAGCATGTTCGAGGGCAAGACATGGAAAGACCTCATTAAGAACTGTCTCGACAAGAACAGCACCCTTCACTTCCTCGGCCTTTTTTCAGACGGCAACGTTCACAGCCATATCGACCACCTCAAGGCAATGCTCGAAAAGGCAGCCGCAGAAGGTGTCAAAAAAGTAAGGATACATACACTCCTCGACGGACGTGACGTACCCGAGACCTCCGCACTGGAGTATATAAGACCCTTTGAAGAGTTCCTCGCCTCGCTCAACAAAGACGGACGCGATTTCAGGATTGCCTCAGGCGGCGGACGCATGTTCATAACAATGGACCGCTACGGCGCAAACTGGGACATGGTAAAAAAAGGATGGGACGTTCACGTAAGAGGCAACGGGCATTACTTTAAAAACGCCGAAGAAGCCGTTACCTCGCTCCGCAATGAAACTCACGCGATAGACCAGGATCTGCCGCCATTCGTGATTTCCGATGACGGCAAAACACCAGTCGGCCCCATAAAAGACGGCGATTCGGTAATATACTTCAACTTCCGCGGCGACAGGGCAATAGAAATAACAGCCGCCTTTGAAGAAGACAGCTTCGACCGGTTCGACCGCTCCCCCCGGCCCAATGTCCTCTATGCCGGAATGATGGAGTACGACGGCGATCTTCACGTGCCGAAAAGATACCTTGTCAATCCGCCCACAATCGACCGCACCGTTGATGAATATCTCTGCGCCTCAGGCGTAAGGCAGCTGGCGATAAGCGAGACCCAGAAGTTCGGGCATGTCACCTACTTCTTTAATGGCAACCGCTCAGGCAAATTCGATGATAAACTTGATGATTATGTCGAAGTGCCCTCCGATGTGGTACCCTTTGAACAGCGTCCCTGGATGAAATGCGCCGAAATAACCGACAAGGTCTGCGAAGCCATAAAATCCGGCAAATATGACTTTATAAGGCTCAATTTTGCGAATGGCGATATGGTTGGACACACGGGAATTTACCAGTCCGTGATTATCGCTATCAACGCCCTCGATATATGCGTCGAAAGAATCCGTAAAGATGTGGCCGCCGCAGGCGGTGTAATGGTTATCAGCGCCGATCACGGCAACTCCGACGACATGATCGAACACGACAAAAAAGGCAATGTTCTACTTAATCCCGAAGGCCGTCCGGCCTCAAAGACAAGCCATTCGCTCAATCCGGTGCCATGCATAATCTATGACCCCGATTACAAAGGTGAATATGCGAAGGAACTGAACGAAGGGCTCGGTATAAGTTCGCTTGCAGCGACGTGCATCGAACTCCTCGGATTCAACGCTCCCGAAGGATACGACCCCTCGGTTCTCAATACAAACACCTGAGCACTTCCGGCATATTAATGCCCTCTGCCGAGATTCAATTTTTTGCTTTACTAGAAGAAGGCTTCGATACCGGCGTAGACGGAGTTGCTGTACAGGCTGGGCGAAATAAGCGTCGAATATTCGGCGAAAGTTCCGAAGTAGCGAAAGGGCCTGAAAGCTATTTTCATGCTGAGCTGTGCGGCGTCACGATCAAGGTCCATACCATTATATGAAAAACTGCTCCCGTTAGCAAATGAGGCGGTAGAGTCGTAGCGTGCATCAAGAAACTCATGAAGCCATTTTGCCGTAAATTCGGGGCGCAATGACATTGTTTCGAGGACGGTAAAATCATGGTAGAAACGGATACCCGGCGCACTTTTCAATGAATTGGAAGTCCGGCTTCTGACATTGAGATTCGCGGCGCCAGCATCCTCTTCATCAAAAGAATTTTCGTAAAGACTTGAGTAGTAGAAGCCTACCAGCGGTTCAAGTACCGTTTTTTCAGTAAGATAGAATTTCCAGCCAATATTTCCGGAACTTGTGAACTCGTGCCCGTCGTGCGAGCCCTTCGCGGTCCTGTCTACTGAAGCAAACTGTATTTCACGTTTCGTGTCGTACTGGTTATAGCCGTAGCCAGCGGAAAGGCCTATTTCAAGATTTTTAAGGGTGTAGCCTCCATAAATAATGGGTCTTGCACCATCGGTATTTATACGGCTGCCGCCTTCATCTCTGAGGTTGACGACTGTTCTGGAACCGCCTATGGCTATTCCCGTGGTAAGGTTTTCACCAAATTTTCTTTCCATACCGACAATTCCGCCGCCCATATCGTATGTATAGCCGGGGACGTCGCCTTTGCTTTTCTGTCGACCCCAAAGGCCCACTCCGGTAACATAGGGGTTCCACTCGCAGCGTTCTGGGGAAAGAGCTGGAATTGCGGTTTTATTTTCAGGGTTTCCGGCAATGGTCAACGCGGGAGCCGCCTTATCTGAAGAATAATCATCAAGGAATCGAGTGCGGTCGACGACCATATCGTGAAATGCGCGGTCGGTCTCAAATGTAGTATGAGGGAGGCTGTGTAGGGAACGGGAGCAAGCTGCCTTACGGCGGAGGCTATGTCGCCTACGGAAGTCATGAGGTCTATTTGAGCGAGTATATTTTCCATATCTCCGGCGGCGTCGGGAGCCTGTTCATCGAGAGCATATCCTGTGGAAACGAGTCTTGAATCGAGGAGACCGGCCACATCACCGTAGGAATTATGGTTGACACGAAGGTTCAACGTCACGGAACCGCTTCCTCTGTACTGGCCAAAATCGAGCATTGGGTAGGGGGAATTTACATTCGTAAAATCGCCCATCAGCCTTTCGCAGTGAAGGACTTGTATAGATCGCCCGTCTTTAAGCATACTGTTACCTGTTAGTTGGACTTCAAGAGTTGAGCCGCTGTTGAGTTCTATTTCTTCGACCGTTATCTTATTTGACGTGGCGGCGGCTGTATTGATGACGGACGTATAAGTACCACCGTTGAATATGACTTTGCCGCCGCTCAGTCCGAAGTTGACATTTCCTTTAAGGCTGCCTCCCCGGTTGACTGTGAGGGTATCGTCGCCCCCGCCTGAGGAGGAGACTGTTCCATCGATTGTCCCTCCGTTATTTATGGTAATCGAGTTGGTGCCGCCACCCATATCTATATTGCCCTCTACCAAGCCGGTATTATAAACGTTAAGGCTGTCGTTTCCCGTGCCTGTTTTTATCGCGTACTGCGAACCTGAAATATAACCGTAGTCATTTATGGTAACGGCTCCCGCGCTGGAGCCGATTGCGTTACTGTCGCCATAAATTCTTCCTGTTGAGTTATTTATAACCGTGCCGCCATTGTCAAAGTATATGCCGTATCCGGCGGGCGCGGCACCATAATATTTTTGAGATGTGGGTCCGTAAATAGTTCCGCTGTTGTTTATGGTATAGCCGGAAGAGGAAACATAAATACCTTCTCCTCCTGAAACCGAGCCGTTGGAAGTGATTGTGATATTGTTGCCGGATGGCTGAAAATTAGAGCCTGCCCAGATCGTGTCGCAGGAACTTGTCACATTAAAATTGCCGCTACCGAGTCCGCCGGTCTGATAGACGTAGGACTGAATGCTGTAAACGCTGTATGTCGTAATCGGTGCCGTGTATCCGGCCTTTGTTCCGAGGATTACAAACTCGCTGAGTCCGCGTATATCCGTCAACGAGGTACCGTCACTGCCCCAGTCGTAGGTATATCCGAGCTGGGTCCAAGGGTAGCGGTCGCTTGGGTCGGGCTTGTCATAGCTGCTTGTGATATTGTCATTGTACCATGTTTTGAATTTATCGAAATCGGCGACCGACATCCCGGCGGGCTTGACGAAGGCCTCGGTCGGCAGCGCGGTCGGCTGGGCGCTTAGAGTCGGGTCTTTCGTGGGGCGGAAAATATTTGCCGGGCTGACCCATACTTCGACAATTGCGTTATACTGGGCAAGAGAAGAAACCGGAAGCCCGTGAAGCTGTGCGGATTTGAGCGCGATATCGGATGCCGTAACATTATTGGCCTGATACCATTGAGGAAGCTCATCGCCGGTTGTAACCCATAAGGTCGGCCAGAGGTTCTGGTTTAATTTTGTTGTGAGGTTATAATATTGGGCGCTTGTAAAGGCACGCATAAGCACCTTTGAGCCGTCGGAGTTCCAGGTATTGGAGTCCGCTCCTTTTGAGACAATGGTTCTAAGGTCATTTACCGTCCAGCCGGCGGGACTTGCGGCGTGAGCCTGAGCTGCATCATTCGCATCGAGATAAGCCTGAGGCTCTGCGGAATGTAGAGCCGTCAGAACAAAAATAGTTGATAAAATAAAAAGCCTTTTCATTACCTTGTAAATGTGCCACGATTTTGAGATAATTCAAAACGATGCTATCTTATCTGGATTGGAAAAATCTGTAAAAAAGGGGAATACTGAATGAAGAAGCTGACTTTGTCATTACTTATTTTTGCGTTTCTTGTCTGCGGCGGAATCTTGCGGGCGGAGCAGCCGCTGATAGCATCCGACGAGGCGATAAAGAGTTCGCAGACTGCCACTCTTGAGAAATTTCCGGACGCCGACTCCGTGATCCTCGCCGAGTGCGAAAAGAATATCTGCAATAAAGACGGCACCTATAAAACCTGGAGCGAAGTTTACCAGAAAGTCCTCACGGAAAAAGGGAAGCGCGAAGGCAAAACCATTTCGTTCAACTTTACTCTGCCCTATGAAACCGTTGAAGTTCAAGTTGTCGAGATAATCAAGCCGGATGGTCGGAAACTGCCTGTAGACATTGAAAAGAACTCAAAGACCGCAGTCGACAGTTCCCAGATGGGCAGCAATATCTATAACCCCAACGATAAGATAGTTCAGGTAACGCTGCCCGGCCTTGAAATAGGCGACACGGTCCATTATGTATACCTTTCCAACACCGTCAAGACGCGTGTTCCCGATACGTGGAGTGATTACAGCATCTTCGAAGGGCATAGTCCAATTCTATACTCACGCATTGTAATCGACATGCCTTCGGAACTCGCTCTGGCAAATATAAGACTGCGTGACGAGATTAAGGATACCGTTTCATTCAGCAAAGAAGAAAAAGATGGAAGAATCATTTACAACTGGCTGGCAAAAAATGTACCGCGAATGTTCGACGAACCCGATATGCCGCCCTACTGGACAGTAGTTCAACGCCTTATCGTAAGTACGATTCCTGACTGGAAATATCTTTCGCGCTGGTACTGGAAACTCTCGGCCCCTCACCTCGAAAAAACCACGCCCGAAATGAAGGAAAAAGTTGACGCACTGACAGCCAAAATAAGCGACAAGAACGAACAGATGAGGGCTATATTCAGATACGTATCCCAGAATATCCGCTACATGGGAATAACGACGGAAACGGAAGCGCCTGGCTACGAGCCGCACGATGTAAATATCACGTTTGAAAATAAGTACGGAGTCTGCAGAGACAAGGCTGCCTTATTGACCGCTATGCTACGCATTGCCGGATTCAAGGCATACCCCGTCCTTATAAACGCGGGCCCCAAAATGGATGAGGATGTGCCGCTTCCTTATTTCAATCACGCAATCACGTGCGTAGAGGACGAGAACGGCAAATATATTCTGATGGACTCGACGGACGAAAGCACATCCGACCTCTGCCCCGCCTACCTCAGCAATAAAAGTTATCTTGTGGCAAAACCTGAAGGCGAAAAGCTCCTTACCTCCCCAATCGTTCCAGCCTCGAAAAACATGCTCGAAATCTCCACGACAGGAACGATAAGCACGGAAAACATCCTGACCGCAGAAACCCTCATGAACTTCAAGGGCGTGAATGACGGCATCTACCGCGGAGCGTTTTCGACTTGGAAGCCCGAAAAAGCGCAGGAGTTTTTCGAAAGCCGACTCAAAGCAATCATTCCGGGCGCAACGATAAAGGAGTTCCGCCTAGAACCGTCGGACATGCGGGACACTTCGCTGCCGCTCAAGGCCTTCATAAAATATGAGGCCCCCGATTTTATGATAAATGGCGAGCGCTGCTCAATGTTCAGAAGTCCCTGGTTCGGAACTTCTTTCGGGGCAGTCAATTTCGTACTCGGACAAACCGGACTGGAAAAGAGAAAATACCCATTCATGACGGATATCGCGTGCGGCGTCGAAGAATCGCTGACGCTCAGTATGGAGGCCGCTCCGAAGGCGCCTCTGGCAATTCCGGCATATCCGCCTATTGAAAATACAGAGATACTCTGGCAAAGGAATTTGAAATATAACGAAAAATCACTGACCGGCAAAAACAGATTCCTGATAAATGCGGTCGAGTTTTCCCCGGCACAGTATCTTGAGCTAAAAAAGAATCTCAAGGAAATCGAGTATGAATCAAGAAAAATGCCGATATTCCCAACGCTCAACGGCACGAACGGCAAAGTTCCCGATGCCGTGATAGAAAAAGAGACGCAGTCGTTTAATATCATAGACGCGAACTCGTATGAATCTGTCACCAGCGTCAGAAAGAAGATAAATACCTACGCCGGAACGAAGAAGCATTCCGAGGTCAAGATATTCTTCAATCCGATATGGGAAGAGGCTTCCATCGAGGCAAAGGTGACGCTTCCCGACGGCAGCGTGAAAGAATTGACAAAGGAAGAACTTAATATGATGGACGCTTCCTGGGTAAGCTCCGCGCCTCGCTACCCGCCTGCGAAAATACTTGTAGCGAGTCTCCCCGGAGTCGCCCCCGGCGCCATCATCGAGTACACAATAAAAAGAAAATATACAAAACAGCCCTTCATCTCATTCATGTCGTATTTCAGATACACCGAGAAGCTCCTCGAAAAGGAACTCGAGATTTCGATACCACAAGAGCTGTCAAAACAGTTCAGAGTTTCTTCTCCCATCATGAGCGTGGGCGGATGCTCGGGCAATATCAAAAAATATAAATTCTCCATAAAGGACGTAAAGGCCGTCAAAGAAGAAAGCTCCATGCCGCCGTGGTGGACCTTTAACCAGACGGTATTTGTCTCAGATGGAAAATGGGACGATTACGGGAAACTGCTTGACGAAAGACTCAAAAAAGCAGCGTCCGTATCCGAAAAAGCAGGACAGAAGGCAAAAGCACTTACCGATGGTGTCCCTAACGACAGGGACAAGATGATTAAAATAAGGGATTTCGTTGCAAAAAGCATAAGGTCCGCCGGACCGGGGCTCAACGAACTCCCGCTCGAATCGATATCCGACGCGGACACCACACTGGGCGATGCCTATGGCAATAATCCCGACAGAGCCGTATTGTTCTACGCAATGCTGAAGGCCGTCGGATTTGATTCTAAATTCGTGCTTGTTTCGCCGTATGAAGGGATTACAAAAGTAGTTGATCCGCTTGAGGAATCATCTCAGGCCAATCTTTATTCATCGATACTTGTAAAAACTATTGTCGCTGGAGAAGCAATATATCTCAACGATACAAACCAGTATGCGAAACTTGGCTCTACAGCTAGTGAAAAAAATATATCTATGGATATACCATCAGCGGTTCAGAACGTTATAAAAGCCAACGACTCAACCCGGACGGAAACAAATGTCAAATTGCAAATCAACGAAGATGGCAACGCTCTGATGACAAGGACTGTCCGTTACTACGGCATGGCGTATCAGTCGTTCCATAAACGTTTTGCGGAGATGACTCCAGAGCTGAGAAAGCGCTACTGCCAGGAAGCGGCGAACGCCGTTTCCGAATCGGCAACGATGACAGGCGAACTCGTAACCGATTACAGCTCATATCCCGGCGTTGAAACGATGGCCTTTGAAATAAAAAAATACGCGGTGAAAGACAATAAGTTTATGTATCTCGCCCTGCCGGGATTCAACCCGTCCGCAGCAGTCAGCACGCCCACCCAGAAGCGCGAAAACCCCTTCTATAAGTCATACAGTTCCGACTATTCACTGAATTACGAAATAGTGCTACCTGAAAACACCGCAGAAATCCTCTCCATCCCAAGAAATATTTCATGGAATGGACCGGAGAATTTCGGAGAAATAAAAATAAATACGCAACAGGATAGAAAAAACACGCTGAATGTTTCGATGTCAGTGAAGACGAATTCTGCATTTATGGATGAAGCGTCCTACCTGACGCTCGTCGAAATAAACAGAATATTATCGCTTCGAAACATGAAAATAATCTTAATGTCGCTAAAGTAAAGTCTGTGAACCGAACTAAGAAAGCATTGAAAAAAAACTTGAATAACATGAATAAATATTTACTGCTCGCCGCACTTGCATGGACCGCATTGTTCCCGCAGGGCTGCTCGAAACAAGTAGCGCCCGATCCGCCAAGAAGCAGGTCACGCCTCACGCTTGAGCTGTTCGAGGCTCTGCAGGCCGGAGATCACAAAACAGCACTCGCTAAAGTAGAAAGACTCAGGAGTATAGACAAAACAAATTTGTTCTTGGCACAGCTCCAGAATATAGAAACCGATAATGTCGTCATAAAAGAAGCAGGGGAAGCACTGAAAAAATATGAGCCACAGAAAGCGGTAAAAATTCTGGACAAGGCAATAAAGCTCCACGGACAGCGCGACTCACTGCTTGACGCTAAAAAACAAATTATCTCACTTATGGAACTCAACTCATGCATCAAGGAACTCAAAAATCCATCAAATGCACTCTCTATGGCCAAAGCTGCGGTGACCTTGAAAAAAATGGGGGAATCCGACAAGTCGCTCAAAGTCTTTGACGGATTCATAAAAGACAGCATAGAACGTGCTTATACGCTCGAAAAAAGCGAAAATGAAAGGGCTTTCTTCAGCTTGGCATCCGACATAAAGGCCTGCTCCGAAAATGGGAACTGGGCCGCCCCATATATGCTCGCAGAGCTTGCGCTCGAATCGCCGTCAAATCCTCTGGTCGAGGAGTATACCGCTTTTTTAAGAAAACAGGGAAAAAGTCCGCTCTTCACAAAACTTATAATCGAATAACAGGTGCCAGACATGAACAAAATACTCATTTTTATACTCTCGGTACTGATAATCACAGAGGCCGCCGCACAGACGACGGCCGCCCCTGTCGGAAAAAAACCAGACGCAGAAACAGAACGATGGGCCTTCGTGCCAGATATCGTAGCCGAAATAAATGATAGAAAGATCGGAAAAGAGGAATTCATCAGGAATGTCAAGTCCCAGTTCCCGCTCGGCGATGTTTCAGTAATGCCCGAAGAGCAGCTTAAGGACGTATCTAAAAAAATACTCGAACAGCGCATAAACCGCATGATCCTTGAAAAACTTATGAAAGACGCGAACATCACGCCGTCACCGGAAATAGTCGCCGAAGGCTTTCAGAAAAAATTGTCAGCACTCCAGCCGGAGCAGCTCAAAGCAATGGAGAAAAAACTTGAGTCGGAGGGAGAAACCCTCCAGACCTATGCAAAGAAAATCAGCTCGCAAAAGAGGCTTCAGTTCGCCATGGCCCTGGAAAAATGGAGCACACTGAACCTCGCAGACAAGCAGACCGTCAGCGATGAGGAGGCCGAGGCTTTTTACCGCAATAATCAGAACCAGTTTCTGAATCCCGAGTCGGTAACCGTGTCCCACATCCTGATAAGGAACGATGTACCAAGAAACAAGGACGGCAGCCCCACTGCCCCCGCTGAAAAGCCTCTTGATAAAAAAGGTTGTCAGGAAAATGTTTCCGACCCGTCAAATACCGAGGAGAATGACGAACGCGCGAAACTTCGCGCCTCAAAAATACGAGACCTCATCACACAGGGCGGAAATTTTGAAAAGCTCGCCGCCGAATACAGCGACTGCCCCAGCGGGAAAAAAACAGCCGGCGGCCTCGGGACAATTCCGCGTGGAAAGATGATGAAAGAATTCGAAGATGTCGCGTTTGATCTCGCACCGGGACAGATATCCGGCCTCATAAAAACTCGCTACGGCTATCACATAATCATGGTAACATCAAAAAACAAACAGGGCTACCTGCCGTTTCCCAAAGTCAAAAGACTCATTACAGAACTGCTCTCCGAAGAAAAGACAAAAGAAGCTGTGACGCGAAAAGTCGAGCAGGAAAAGAAAAATTTCAAGATCAAAATAAATCTCTAAATATAGAAGCTAACATGGAAGGGACAATATGAAAACAAAGGCATCTTTTCTTCTAATAATCTGCGCAACGCTTGTAATATCGGCCGGTTGCGGATCCGACCCGCGCCGCATCGATACAGCAGGGAATCAGGGACTTACAACAACCGATGATATAAACTTCAAAGACTGGCAGACCGCCGCCGAGACGTGCATAAACTCACTCCTCCAGTCAGGTGTGCTATCCCGCCCCGATGGCAGAAAAACTGTCATAATGGTAAGCCTCGTAAAGAATAAGACCTCCCAGCATATCGATACCGAAATACTTACAGATAAGATACGCCAGGCCGTCCTCAGGTCGGGAAAAGCAGTGACCACAACCGCCGTCGGCGCAGAAGGCCCGGAAGATAAGGCGTCAAAGCAGGTACGCGACCTGCGCGACGACGAAATGTTCAATCAGAACACCGTGCAAAAGATGGCTACCGCAATCGCGCCGGATATGAGCCTGGCCGGAGAAATAATCCAGCAGAAGGCAAAGCTCGGACGTGCGTCTGAGTCCTATTTCTTTTTCCACATGACCCTCACCGATCTCAGCACGGGCCTTGCCATATGGGAAGACAATGTTGAAATAGCCAAACAATCCGTTCGGCCGGTATTCGGTTTCTAAGCGATGCTGGACAACAGCACAAAAAACTTTATTGATCTTGTCAGGACACGGACAAGCTGCCGGAGCTACCTTGAAAAAGATGTTCCCGATGAGGCGATAGAGCAATGTGTCGAAGCGGCGCGGCTAGCGCCGTCGGCATGCAACAAACAGCCTTGTCGCTTTATAATCGTTAAAGATGCGGAACTGCGTAAAAGGATTTGTGCCGAGGCGCTTCTGCCGGGACTACCGATGCCCTGGCTGAGACAAGCCCCGGTCATTGTCGCGCTCTGTGCGGAAAAATCGGTCATAACCCACACCATCGCTCCATTTATTTCAGGGATACAATATCAGCTTATAGATGTCGGCATTGCCGGGGAACACTTTGTTCTTCAGGCACAGGAACTTGGACTCGGCACTTGCTGGATTGGCTGGTTTAAGGCAGGAAAGGCAAGGAAAATCCTCACAATCCCAGGAAGCTTCCAGATAATTTCGTTGATGAGCCTTGGCTATCCCGCCGAAGAACCGCATTTTTCGGAACGATTACCCCTGGAGAAAATAATGTTCCGTGACAATCAGATGAAGTAAAACAGAATCCCTATCCCAGCCCAGCCAAGGCAAGTAAAAAATATTTTCAAAGTCCGAGATTGATCAACACTTCCGGCGGTCTGACCGGCCTCCCCACCGAATTCACGCAGGCATGAACGGTGTAGCCTGATGCGAGAAGCTCGGAATCCCTCAGAACACTGCACGCTATTTTTATTCTTGCTCCGCGAAGTTCTTCCACGTATCCGCTGAGCGTAAGCATATCATCATAACGCGCCGGGCTTTTATAAATACATACCGCTTCGGTGACGGGCAGCATGTATCCCAGTTTTTCAAGCTGGTCGTAGGTAAGTCCGCCATCTCTGAGTATTTCGTTCCTGGCACGTTCAAAGTAAACGAGATAGTTGGCGTAATAGACGATTCCCATCCGGTCGGTATCGGCGTACGGCACTCTGTATTTAAGCTCGGTAATGCGGCGAGTCATCTTCCCATACCATTCCGGACAATTGATTCCAGTCGGTCGAGCACCTCTTCTATCGTCATATCGGAACTATCCACGAGAAGAGCGTCATCGGCTTTCCTGAGTGGTGCGACTGCTCGAGACATGTCCTTTTTATCCCGTTCCTCTATTTCGCGTGCAACTGATTCCAGTGTCGCACCATCATAAGTTTCCCCTTCCTGTGCAAGCCGTCTCTTCGCTCTGACGAGTGCCGAGGCTGTAAGGAAAAATTTAAAGCGGGCATCCGGAAAAACTTCAGTCCCGATATCGCGGCCTTCCATGACAAGCAGTCCCAGCTTTGTCATTGCGCGTTGTTTTGAGAGGAGCCACTTTCTTACTAGAGGCAAGGCGGCGACCGCGCTTACGCCTGACGCCACTTCGGGCGAACGTATTGCCGTTCCGGGAAATGAGCCGTTGACAAATATCTCGAATTCGTCTTTTTTGTTTTTTATGTAGTCTAGTTCGAGACTGTCAAGGAGTTTTGCGAAAGTTGTTTCGGAAGGCTTTTCAATGGCGACACCTTGAGACATTGCGTGCCAAGTGATTGCCCTGTACATATTTCCTGTGTTTATATATGGGATGCCGAGCCGTTCTGAGAGTTTTTTTGCCGCAGTGCTTTTGCCGGACGCGGCTGGCCCGTCTATCGCGATCACGTCAGAACTCATAAATTTCTAGACCCCGTTTTTACTATGGGCAAAACGGGCGCATAAAACACAAAGGTCGTGCTTTCTTGCCCTCGATTCAGCCTTTTCTTCCGCGGAGTTTGCCAGACTTGAGGAAGCCGTCATAGTTCCTCATGGTGAGGTGTGATTCCATCTGGCTCAATGTGTCCAGAAGCACACCAACTATGATGAGGAGGCTTGTGCCGCCGAAAAATGACGATATCAAGAATGGCAACTTGAAGTTTTGGTAAAGAAGCATCGGAAACACCGCAAGGGCCGCAAGTAAGATTGAACCTGCAAGTGTTATCTTGGTCATAGTGTCATCCAGGAAGTCAGCGGTGGGCTTCCCCGGCCTGATTCCGGGAATGTAGGCGCCCTCTTTCTTGAGATTGTCCGATATCTGAATCGGATTGAACTGATTGGCTACCCAGAAAAATGAAAAAATCAGTATCATTAGACCATAAATCATCATGTATGAAGTACTTCCGTACTGAAAATAGACTACCAGAAATCTTGTCTGCGGTATCCAGTTGAAGAGAATGCTCGGCACCATCAGCACCGCTCCAGCAAAGATTATTGGCATAACTCCCGAAAAGTTGACCTTGAGCGGAATATATGTACTGCCGGCGCGGACCTTCCCCGAACTTGAGGCCCTTGCCATCTGGATTGGTATGCGACGCTGTCCCTGGATAAGCATTATAGTGAATGCCGTAACCGCAAAAAATACCATGAGAAGAATGAAAAGATGTACCATGCGGAAACGGGTATCAGTTACTCCGCCGCCTGAAACGGCAAGGTCATAAAGAGCCGAAATAGCGCTTGGAAACCTGTCGACAATGTTCACTGTGATGATGAGCGAAATCCCGTTGCCTATGCCTTTTTCCGTAATCCTCTCGCCCAACCACATTAGAATCATCGTGGCGCAGGTGAGAATAATAATCGTCATTATAACAAAAAAGCTTCCGGGCGTTGAGACCAGCGGCTGACTGGCATGGGGCAAACCAATCCTTGACGGATTTTCCATCGCCATCGCGGCAACCGCGCCTTGTACCAGGCATATCACTACTGTGAGATATCTGGTGTACTGACTTATTTTTTGTCTTCCGCTCTCTCCCTCGCGAACCATCTTCCCGAGCGCCGGGAGTACGGGAACAAGAAGCTGCATTATAATCGAGGCCGAGATATAGGGCATTATGCCGAGAGTCGCTATTGCGAATTTCTGCAAAGCTCCGCCGCTAAACATGTCGAACATTCCGAGCATGCCGCCGCCGTCCTTTGTTAAATCACTAACATAGTTGTTGAGTGCGACAGGGTCCACCCCTGGGCAGGGGATATTTGCGGCGAGTCTGACGAGTATTATTATTCCCGCCGTAAACAGGATCCTGTTCCTCAGCTCTTCTACTTTCAGTACATTCGCAAAAGCCTTCAGCATATTTTTACCGCCAGTCCTCAGATTTTTTCACATTTGCCGCCCGCGGCTTCGATTTTCGCCTTCGCCGCTGCGGAAAACGCGTTTGATTTCACATTGAGGGGCTTGGTTATTTCCCCCTCCGCGAGAATCTTGAGGTCCAGCTTTTTCCCAATAATCCCTTTTTGTGCAAGGATTTCAGGGTCAACATTATCGCCGGCGTTAAAAAACTTTTCCAGCGCTTCAACGTTGACTATGTTGAATTCCTTGTGGTCCGGACTCTTGAAACCCTTCTTCGGCAAACGTCTGATCAATGGTACCTGACCGCCTTCAAAGTGGTATTTTCTTGAGTAACCTGAACGTGATTTCTGACCTTTTTCTCCACGCCCGGCTGTTCTGCCGGAACCGGAACCATCGCCTCGACCAACCCTTTTCCTCTTGTGCCTTGAGCCGGGAGTAGGATGCATGTCATGAAGTTTCATTCTCGAATATCCCTGTTTTTAAAGTGAGGACAAGCCTCTTTTCGATACTATGTAGTCTTTGCTTCTCAGAGACTGAATAGCCTTGATTGTAGCCTTTACAACGTTCGCGGGGTTTGACGATCCCAGTGATTTTGCGAGAACGTCTTTGACTCCGCCGAGCGAAAGAACTGAGCGCATCGCGCCACCGGCGATGAGGCCGGTACCTTCGGACGCAGGTCTAAGCAATACCTTGGAACCCCTGTACTTCACTTCTATCGCGTGCGGCAACGTGCTGCCGGCAAGCGGTATTGTTATAAGGCTCTTCTTCGCGGCTTCGCTGCCCTTTTTGATAGCATCCGACACTTCATTGGCCTTGCCGTAGCCGTAGCCGACATGCCCAAGCTTGTCGCCGACCACTACAAGAGCCCCGAAGCTGAAGTTTCGCCCCCCCTTAACCACTTTACTGCAGCGATTAATGGAGATTACGCTCTCTTCGAGCTCGCCGACTCTTTTATCGGTGCTTTCGCCGTAATTAACCTTTTCCATAATTATATCAGTCTCCTAAAATTTCAAACCTGTCTTCCTCGCGGAATCCGCAAGGGCCTTGACCTTTCCATGAAACCTGAAACCACCGCGGTCGAAAACCACCGCACTGATTCCTGCCTGCATCGCTCTTTCCGCCGCAAGTTTCCCGAGTATCTCAGCGCCCGCGACGCCTTTGCCGACTTTGGCCTCTTTGAATTGCGGGTCAAGCGATGAAGCCGCCGCCAGCGTACGGCCCGACACGTCATCTATAAACTGAATATAGATATGGTTCGCTGACACATGCACGTTGAAGCGGGGAATAGATGCACTCCCTGAAATCTTCTTACGTATGCGCATGTGGCGCCTTCTAATCTTCTCTTTTTTTGTTTTATACATAGCCATGAGTAATCTCCAAGAAAAAAATACTATTTGCCTGTTGTCTTGCCTTCTTTGAGAGTTATCCTCTCGTCAGAATAACGTATCCCTTTGCCCTTGTAAGGCTCAGGCTTCCTGAAACGCCTTATGGTGGCCGCGACTTCTCCCACGAGCTGCTTGTCAATCCCTTCGATAAATATCTTGGTGTTATCCACTACGGAGAGCGTTACGCCCTTCGGTACAGTGTATTCCACCGGATGTGAATAACCAAGCGCCAGCGTAAGTTTGCTTCCGTTCAACTGTGCCTTATAACCGATCCCGACAATCTGAAGTTCTTTCTTAAATCCCTTCGTAACGCCGATGACCATATTGTTTATAAGACTTCTGGTGAGTCCGTGAAGCGCCTTCGTTTTGCAGTTGTCGTTCGCACGGATAAGCCGTATTGTCCCGTCTTCCACCTTTACGTCGATAATAGGAGGAATACAGGTGCTGAGCTTTCCCTTGGCTTCCACACTGATGACGCCATCGCTGACGGAAACTTTCACGCCTGACGGTAGCTCTATTATTTTATTTCCGATTCGTGACATTGCTTGAGTCCTCTTTAATTTATTACCAGACGTAGCAGATAATCTCGCCGCCTACATTCTGCTGCTTGGCTTCCTTGCCGCTGATTATTCCCTTCGGTGTCGAAAGGATCACAACGCCAAGCCCGTTATTGACTCTCGGAATATCGTCAGACCCGCAGTAAAGCCTGCACGAAGTCTTACTTATTCTCTTAAGCCCTTCTATAACCGGTTTCTTCTCAAAGTATTTCAAAGAGAGTAAAAGCTTCTTCTTCGAATCTTCGCCGTCAACTCGGAAATCGCTGATATATCCTTCATCCTTCATAACTTTCGCTATGGACGCTTTCATCATGGATGAAGGCATGGAAACCTCTTTCAGAGAAGCCATGTTGGCATTCCTGATCCTTGTCAGCATATCCGCTATTGGATCTTGCATACTCATTATTTATAGCCCTCCTTTTACCAGCTTGCCTTAATCACGCCGGGTATCTGACCGTTAGATGCCATTTCCCTGAAACAGATTCGGCATACCTTATATTTTCTCATATAAGCCCTGGCCCTACCGCATGCCTGACAACGGTTATAGTTCCTTACCTTGAACTTGCTAACGCGCCCAGCTTTTGCTATCAAACTCTTTTTAGCCATGAAAATTCAACTCCTCAATTTTCCTTGAACGGAATTTCCATCAGCTTCAGTAGCTCATGGGCTTCCTTGTCCGTTTTCGCTGTTGTAACAATTGTTATGTTAAGCCCGAACTGGTGCTTAAGTTTATCAGGGTCCACCTCAGTGAAAACCGTGACGTCCTGCAGCCCCATATTATAGTTCCCCGAGCCGTCATAGCCTTTGCTCGATACGCCGCGAAAATCGCGAACGCGCGGCAAAGTGTTATGGACAAGCCTGTCAAGGAAGTCATACATCCTGCTGTTTCTGAGGGTTACCATCGCGCCAACCGGCATACCTACCCTCAACTTGAAGTTAGATATGTTCTTCTTGGCCTTGGTTATTACGGGGGCCTGCCCGGCAATCAGCGCCAGCTGTGCTTTCGCTTCTGTGAAAGCATCGCGTTCCTTCTCTGAGCTTATACCAGTGCTGATAACTATCTTCGTTATCTTAGGCACCTGCATCACGTTCGAGTAACTGAGCGCCGCCTTGAGGGCCGGAACGACTTCTTCTTTATATTTTTTATTCATTAAAGACATTTTTGCCACTCTCCTTAACTGCCCTTCTGAGCTTCTTCGACTTTCGAGACATTCGAGACATGCACGGATAGAGACCTTTCAACAAGAACGCCTTTCGGGTTCTCCTGGGTCTTGCGCACTCTCTTACCCAACTTTTCCTGCTTGGCAGGAGTCATATTCAGAAGCTCCAACACAACTCTGTCCTTCTTCTTGAGAATAGTAGTTATCTTAGCCTCTTCACCAGACCAAGAGCCGCTGTGGACAAGTACCTTATCACCCTTTTTCACATGATATTTCTTCTGCATTATAGCACCTCCGGCGCAAGGGACACGATTTTCATGAAGTTTTTCTCCCTAAGTTCACGCGCCACGGGTCCAAATATGCGCGTACCTACGGGATTGTTCTGTGCATCGATTATCACGGCCGCGTTTTTGTCAAATGCCAAGCAGGAACCATCTTCCCTTTTGATCTTGGCACTGGTTCTGACGATAACCGCCTTAACCACTTGGCCTTTTTTGACGGTACCGCCAGGCATGGCTTCCTTGACGGTCGCGGTCACAACATCTCCGATATGGGCGTAAGATTTACTCTGTCCCAGCACCGTGATTGCCACAAGGCGCTTGGCGCCCGAATTATCAGCAACATCCATTCCTGATTGCATCTGTAACATTTTGATATCTCCGTGGTAACCGCGTTTACTGGGCGCGTGAAATTATTTCTTTGAGACGCCATCTCTTGAGCTTGCTCAAGGGTCTGGTTTCCGCTATTATCACCTTATCACCAACTTTAGCCTCATTGTTCTCATCGTGGGCGTGATAGCGTTTTTTTCGTTTCAATACTTTTTTATAAAGCTTATGGGAGGTGGTCCTCGTAACTTCGACTACAATCGTTTTTTCCTGGCAGTCGCTTACAACAACACCGGTCCTCTCCTTACGGTTGCTTTTAGTTTCTTTCGTAGCAATATTTTCCATAATTTTAAGGTATCCGTATTTTATTTGACAGAGGCGGAAACTTTTCTGCCATTCTGTTCAGTTTTTATCTTGGCAATATCCTTACGGAGTTGCCCGAATCTGGCCGTGTTCTCTAGCTGTCCGGTTCTTGACTGAATATTGAGATTCAGTCTCTCCTTAAGCAGATCGCCAAGCATATTATCAAGCTCGACAGCCGTCATTTCCCTGATTTTCTGCATTTTCATTTCAACACACCTCTATAATATCAGCCCGCAGAACGCGCTAAAAACTTGCAGCGTACGCAAAGTTTGTTTGCTGCGCGTGACATTGCCTCGCGTGCTACTGTTTCCGAGCATCCGCTCACTTCGAATAGAATCCTGCCCGGCTTTATGGGCGCTACCCAAGATTCCACGTTACCTTTTCCCTTACCCATTCGCACTTCAAGGGGTTTCTTGGTGCAGGGTTTATACGGAAACATTCTTATCCAGACTTTACCGCGTCTTTTAAGGTGGCGGTTAATGGCCACACGAGCGGCCTCGATCTGATTGTTCGTTATAGCTCCGCGCTCACATGCTTGAAGTCCGAATTCACCGAAATCAAGCTTGTTATTCTTTCTCGCGAGACCCGCGATACTACCGCGCTGAACCTTTCTGTGCTTTACCCTTTTTGGCATTAATGGCATACTGCTGTTCCTCCGTAAGGTCCTTGTGACATATCCAAACTTTTATACCTATCTTCCCTGCGACTGTGCTAGCTTCGGCAAAACCGTAGTCTATATTGGCTTTTAGCGTGTGGAGCGGGACTCGGCCTTCCTTATACTGTTCCGTTCTCGCGAGTTCGGCACCTCCGAGACGGCCTGCACAGCGTATCTTTATTCCATCGGCCCCCATTTCCATGGCGGTCTGTATGGTCTTCTTCATGGCGCGCCTGAAACCTATGCGGCGTTCGAGCTGCATCGACACGTTCTCAGCTACGAGCGGGGCGCTAATTTCTGCGTTTTTGATTTCTACAACATCAATGATTATTTCTCTGCCTTTTGCGAGAGCGGTAACCCGTTCCCTCATTGCATCAAGTTCAGCTCCTTTTCGTCCGATGAGCAGTCCAGGCCGTGCGGAAAATATTGTGAGCCTGATTCTGTTGGCGAACCTTTCGAGCATAATCTTTGCGATAGCGGCGCTTGCGAACTGCTTTTTGATGAAGTTTCTGATTTTAAGGTCTTCATGGAGCAAATCACCAAACTGGGCTTTCTTGGCGAACCAGCGAGAGTCCCAATTTTTGTTTACGCTAACTCTTAATCCGACCGGATTTACTTTTTGTCCCACGCCTGGATTCCTTTCATTTATTCAACGGAGAGCACTACAGTGAGGTGGCTCGTCCTTTTTCTGATTCTCCCTGCCATACCGCGCGCTTTCGGGCGGAATCGCCTCAACATCGGGCCCGGATTGGCTGTCGCGGTCTTCACGATGAGGCTGTCTCTGTTCAGGTCGTTGTTGTTTTCCGCGTTGGCAAGAGCGGAGCGTAAGGTCTTGCCGAAAAGTCTCGCGGCTTTTCTCGGGCTAAGCTCGACAATTGCGAGCGCCTCTTTAACAGATTTGCCCTGGATGAGCCTGGACACATGCCTGGCTTTCTCCGGAGCAATACGTACAAATTTCGTAGTTGCTTGTATTTCCATCTTCTTTCTATCTCTTTTTTATCTTTAAACTATTTTTATCTTCTAAATGCTTGTCAAGATTTTTTTCTATCTCGTCGAGCTTATTTGAAAGCTTCTGCCGTGGCAAAAGCTGCGTACTTGTCTCTTCATGTACGGGCTCCTTCGGGTTGACCCTCGGAAGCTTTATCATCTTTGTTTCTTCGTATTTCATAAAAACACTTTACTGCTTTATTTATCGGCACTTACTAGGCTTATTTCCATTCCCGGCGCTATATCGCTAAAACTGCCTTCTGTCACCAGCACGGCAGAGACGTATGGCCTGCAGAGAACAATCTTCAACCTCGCGCCATCTGGCCCATACAAACTGATTCCACTTCTGAGGCCATTCATATATCCGGCATCAACGGCTGCCATCTTCAGCTCATCGTTCATTGCAAGTATCCTGCATTTTCTTACGGACATGTCGGGCGGGCTTGCTATATATGCCGCAAGTCCAACGATGTCTCTCCTGAAGGAATCCGCCATGAGGAGATATCCGGCTTTCCGTACGGGGTCTTTCTCGTATTTTTCGACGAGCGATACAAATGCCTCGTTCACTGCGGGGCCGCTTAGCACAAGCTGTCCGGCTTTTTTCCCTATTGCGTCAAGAATTTTCTTTTCATCGAGCGGGGATTCCGCCACGGATGGAGAGCATATGTCTGACAGTGCAAAATCCAACCTGCTGATTTTTTCCAGCAGTTCCTCGTGTTTTTTAGATATTTCAATCAGCTCCCCTTTAAGGGCTTTGGCATCGCTCTCAAGCTCAAACAATCTAGCCTTATTATCACTACTAAAAGTGCCATACTCTATTGCTTTACCATCCCGAGGCGCAGCTACCTGCCCGTCTTTCTTTGCGTTTGCGATCGCATTGAGTGACGAGCCATATTTCTGTTTTGCCTGCTTTTCCGGCACCATTCCCGGGCCACTTCCCAGCAGGCCAAGTATAGTCCCTAAGACAAACAGAACGGCTAATATAGCCAGTAGTCCCAGAACTGTCCAATATCTTTTTATAAATTTCCCGATTTTTTTTTGAGCGTTCTCAAACATTCAGAAAAACAACCCGTTATAGCAGGACCCCTCAGGCCTGCTTTGTGATTATGAAAACTGAGGGACAGATAATATAGCCTAGTCGGGCATTTTTTACAGGCAGGTATAGTATTTAAAGCGTAATATCCTAGTATACAGGGACTTTTATGGTGAGAACAATCCCATTTTTGTCCTGTGAAGGGGTAACTGTCCCTGAAAAGACATTCAATATCTTGGATGCTATCAGTGGACCTAGCTCCACCCCGCTGGACTGATTTTTAAGAGTCAGGGCATTTTCTGTAAAAATATCAAAAAAACTGGAGAGTTCTTCCTGTTTAAATAAAATTCCTGGCTTGACGATGTGTATCTCAAGCATTCCGGGAGCAGGGCTTGCGAAAGTAAATTGGCCTGGGTTTGCGCTAAGTCTCACGCTGAGGTTGAATATCTCCCGGAAAGCGCTGGTCATGAGCAGCGGATCGCAGCGGCATTTCCCTGAAACACCGCTGGAAACAGCTGACTTTAAATTGCCATGGGCGAGGTCTGATTCTGTAAATCCCGACATGACAATGTCTTTCAGCTTACAGCTCTGGAGATCGATGTCACTCGGATGGTCAAGCTTCGATATCAGTATCGTCTGCTCGATGAGTTTGCTCAGTCTATCATAAGACATCCTGAAGACGCTGATGAGCTCCTCGCTTCCCTTTCCGGTACCTTCAAAAAGCAGTTCCGCGGATGCCTGAAGCCCGGTCAACGGAGTACGCAGCTCATGTGCTATTACCTTCATGAAATCAGCTTTGGTTTTATCAAGTTTCCTGAGCTTTTCGTATGCCTCGGCAAGTTCTCTTGTTTTTTCCTCGACTTTTACTTCAAGCCGAACATTGTACTCTTCTATTTCAGCGTTTAGTGAGGCCGCCTTATCGATCAGCCGCTTACGCTCCAGGCAGTTGCTGAGTCTGGCATGCAATATTTCGGGGCTGAAAGGCTTGCTGATATAATCATCGGCTCCCGCCTCAAGACACGACACAATGTCTTTTACATTATCCAGAGCAGAGACCATTATTACCGGAATTCCTGCAGCCGCTGGCCTTTTCTTTATTTCTTCAAGGACGTCCCAACCACTCATGCCGGGCATCATTATATCAAGAAGAATGGCGTCAATCTTTTCCTTTTCGAGTATAGCCAGGGCATCTTTCCCCTTCGTGACGGAGATAGGGTTAAACCCATATTTCCGCACAGACTCCTCAAGTAGATAGAGATTAGCTGCATTATCATCGACAATAAGAATATTATAAGCCCTGTCCATTACCAATCCCTCCCCCTTCTATTATATACCACTTATATCGAGAATAGTCAACTTAAAGGCAAGCGAAAGGTAATGTCTATACTTCAGGTATAGTGGTCCCCGGAAATTGGACAGCGGCGTAAAGTGGATATAAACTTTAAAGAGATCAGGAGGATTTCAAAATGCCGCGGAAAAAATACAGCGCCGATTTCAAG
>Ga0209417_1001949_pt1 | contig 34986 bp, 27 predicted proteins | sample RifGroF2_FD_184002 | JGI IMG/M metagenome (GOLD analysis project Ga0209417, IMG submission 184002) | Groundwater microbial communities from Rifle, Colorado, USA - Groundwater F2 (SPAdes) (version 2) | ecosystem: Environmental > Aquatic > Deep subsurface > Groundwater | place: Rifle, Colorado... | reverse complement strand
AATGGCAGAGGAGCAAAATCAGAAGCAGATATCCATACCTGTGACACTTGTAAAGGGAGCGGTCAGGTTACCAGAATCACTCAGACAATTCTTGGCAACATGCAAACTGCATCGGTTTGTCCATCATGTGGAGGCGAAGGGAAAACAATAACCAAGCCATGTTCAAAATGCGGAGGAGACGGACTGGTCAAGGAGATGGAGGAGATAACATTCAAGATTCCTGCCGGAGTAGCTCAAGGAATGCAGCTCACCGTTCAAGGCAAAGGAAATGCAGCTAAGAGAGGAGGAGTCAATGGTGATCTTCTTGTGGTAATAGAAGAGGAGGGTCATCCAGAACTTCAAAGAGATGGGAATGACCTTATATACTCACTTTTCATATCTGTAACAGATGCGATACTCGGAAATGAGGCTGATATTCCTTCAGTAGACGGAAAGCTCCGTATCAAGATTGAGCCGGGAACACAATCAGGCAAGATATTAAGATTGAGGGCAAAAGGATTGCCTGACGTTAATGGTTATGGAAATGGTGACTTGTTGGTGTACATTCAGGTTTGGACACCAAAAAAACTAGACAGACAGGAAAGGGAGATAATGGAAAAACTAAAAGGTTCTGAAAATTTCAAACCCAAACCCGACAAAGATGACAGAAACTTTTTCGAAAGGATGAAAAAGATGTTTTCTTAAAAACTTACTTGATGATTACTGGAAATTTTTTTGGCAAGCTATACAGATTTTTTGCCTTTTCACTTATTATAATTACTCCATTATCTGCTGTTTCGCAAACAACGGGCAGTTTTCGAGTACCACTCGATTTAGCAGTTTCACTATCGGGAAGTTATGGTGAGCTTAGAGCAACACATTTTCATGCCGGGCTTGATTTTAGAGTAGGAGGTGTTGTCGGAGCAAAAATACTTTCCGCAGGGGAAGGTTATGTTTCAAGAATATCAATATCGTCTGGAGGCTATGGAAATTCACTATACATAACACACCCAAACGGAAGAACTACAGTATATGGACATCTTCTTGATTTTGTTCCAAAAATAGCTATGTGGACGGAGGTAAGACAGTATGAGAAAGAGAGTTTTGAAATAACCATATATCCGGATTCATTGCTGTTTCCTGTAAAAAAAGGTGAATTTATTGGCAGAGCAGGAAATACAGGATCGTCTGGTGGTCCACATCTTCATTTTGAGATAAGAGATACTGAAACACAGGTGCCGCTTGATCCGGTAAAGGAGGGTGGATTCATGATAACCGACAACCTTGTTCCTCAGATTCAGCGGGTTAATTTTTACGGAATACGCAATGTTAAATCTATTCCTGTAACAGCCCTTGTAAGAAGCTATACAGCTCCGGCCACAGCTGTGACCATTGTTCCTGATACATTTTATGTTGCTGTTGATGCACTGGACAGAATGAACAACACAGGTTCCAGACTGGCAGTTGCCAGCTATAATTATTATCTGGATAACGAGAAGGTCTTTTCTTTCAATCCTGTTGGTATTCCGTTCGACAAGGGGCGTTATATAAATACCATTGTAGAATACGGAGAAAAGAAGCAAGAAGGACGTTCAATGGTTAAGAGCTGGGTGGAACCGGGGAATGCTCTTACATCAAATGTTAAAGCAAAAAATGACGGACTCTTCATTCTGAAGGACGACAAAGATCATACAGTCATGATTGAGGTCTTTGATTATAAATACAACAGAGCCACCAGAAGTTTTAAGGTAAGAAGAGGCCATACTTATGCGGTGAATGAAAATGGTGCCGGATCTCATGGAAATGAAAAAGCTATGCCTTGGTTCATTCCAAATAATTATGAGCTTGGCAACATGAAGCTGACCCTTCCTCCGGGCTCTCTTTACAGTTCCATACTCTTTACAGCAGATTCCTCTGTTTTTAATGGTACAACATTGTGGAGGCTCCATGACGAAAATACTCCGATTCATATATCTGCACGTCTTTCAATAAAGTCAGATATACAATCATCACTAAAAAACAAGGCTGTAATTGCAATATTAGATAACAAGGGAAGGCTTGGCTCACTCGGTGGTGAGTGGAGGGGCGATTATCTGGAAGCAAACATGGCCTCTTTCGGAAAATTCCTTGTTGTTGCAGATACAACAGCACCAAATATTCTTCCGGGTTTTAAGGATGGAGAGAACATATCCTCAAGAAAAGCTGTTAAATTCACCATCTCTGACAACCTTTCGGGGATTGCATCGTATAAGATTCATATTGACGGAAAATGGATTTTAGCTAACTTTGATTACAAGACACGAAGCCTGGTTGCAACACTTGATCCGCGCAGGGTACTTAAGGGCAGGAGTCATAATCTGGAAATTGTAGTAATTGACAACAGAGGAAATGAAAACAAACTTATAACCTCATTTATATGGTAAAAATTATTGGTCTCATGTCGGGAACATCTCTGGATGGACTGGATATCTGCTATGTGAGTTTTGATCTGCTCGGAACAAAATGGAGCTATAATATTATTAAGGCAGAAGCCGAAGAGTATCCACTGGATATTAAGGATAAACTGGCCAACGCTCAGAATATGACAGCATTGGAATATGCTCTTTTCAATTCGGATTATGGTATCTATGTTGGTCAGAGAGTTAAGGCATTTATGGACAGAAATGGTGCAAAGCCAGATTATATTGCTTCTCATGGTCATACAATCTTCCATCAGCCGGCAAAGAGATTTACGGCTCAGATAGGATCAGGAGCAGGAATTGCTGCTGAAACGGGAATTGATACAATATGTGATTTCCGTACAACAGATGTTGCATTATATGGTCAGGGTGCCCCACTGGTTCCTGTTGGAGACAGAAACCTCTTTGGGGATTTCGATTATTGTCTTAACCTTGGAGGTTTTTCAAACATATCTTCTGACAACAACGGAACTCGGTTGGCTTTTGATATTTCGCCGGTGAATTATGTTCTAAACTATTACACAAGAACCATTGGTCTCGATTTTGACCGTGATGGAGAAATGGCAAGAGAGGGAATTGTCAATCATGAGCTTCTGGAAAAGTTGAATAATCTGGATTTTTATACCCATACAGGGCCGAAGTCGCTTGGCAGAGAGTGGGTAGAAGAGGTGGTTATTCCACTGATTGACTCTTATAATATCACTTTAAACGACAAACTTTCAACCTTTTGTGAGCACGTTGCGATTCAATTAGGTAGAAATATAACTGGTGGTAAGGTATTACTCACAGGTGGAGGTGCATTCAATAAGTATCTCGTTGAGAGAATGGCTGCGAATGCTCCACAGTGTGAATACCAAGTTCCGGATAATCAGACTGTCAACTTTAAGGAGGCTCTCATTTTTGCTTTTTTGGGAGCATTATTTGTGTACGATATTCCAAACTGTCTGTCGTCAGTTACAGGAGCAAGATATGACTGCATCGGAGGTGCTCTTTACAAGGCTGGTATTAAGTAATTAATTTTTGGATTATAGAAAATAATTCATACATTTGCAGTCCGAAAAATATAAAGCAACCGCTTATAAGAACACAGGTGTCTGTAATGTTGCGCTAATACATTGATAAAAATGGATTTAATTAAAATTGCAGAACAGGCATTTGCCACTGAAGCAAAAGTATTTCCTCCTTTCAAGGCTGGAGACACTGTTACCGTTACCTACAAGATCAAGGAGGAGACTAAAGAGCGCCTTCAAAAGTATCGTGGAGTAGTTATTCAAAGAAAAGGAACAGGTTCAACTGAAACTTTTACCGTTCGAAAGATGTCAAACGGAGTAGGAGTAGAAAGAATCTTTCCTGTTTCATCTCCTTTCATCGATTCAATCGAACTTAACAAACGTGGTAAAGTTCGCCGTGCCAGAATCTTCTACATAAGGGAACTGACTGGTAAGAAGGCTCGTATCAAAGAGAGAAAATATACTGCTGTAGCTAAAGAATTAGAGGGCTAGCCCTTATATGACAATGGCCCCGTAGCTCAACTGAATAGAGTTTCTGACTACGGATCAGGCGGTTACAGGTTTGAATCCTGTCGGGGTCACTTAATAGAACAAGAGGCCGGATAAAGTTGATTTATCCGGCCTCTTGTTTATTTGTACGATTTAAAAGCAATATATTGGCCGGTAAGATTTGTCTCTTTTAAAGAGTCGTTTGCCATTTTTATTTATCATTGAATTCTTTTTAATGAACATCTTTTGTTGAGGAGAAAGTGTAGCCCGAAATTGCTTTTTCATTTCCTTAACTTTCAGCTGTCTCTCTTTTATCATATTAACCTGCTTATCTGTAAGAGAAGCCCTGAATGCCCTTATACGGTCAATCTTTATCAAACGAGGGTCGGTAAGCATCTCTTTTTGCTGTTTTGAGAGAGTAGCCTTGAATGCCTCCTTCATCTCTGTTCTCTTTTTTTGATTCTCCTTCAGCATCTCTTTCTGTGTTAATGTCAGTACAGATTTCCCAACTTGTACTCTTTGTTTTGACTGATTAGCTTTGGTTTGTTCTTGCGCAACCAGAATACTGCTAAAGAATAAAAACCCAGTGATGATTGTCAGTGCTTGTCTGATAATTGTTTTCATTTTTGCTTGTTTATTGATTTCAATATATTTGATGACATGAAATGCTTAATGTTAAAAGTGATACTGATTAATTGATGAATTAATCATGTAATATATACAAAGAATAGTGTAATGTTTCATATTTACTAAGTTCGTAATTTTACAAAATGAAAAAGATAAATTTTTTATTACTAATTGTTTTGATCGGGAGCTTGAGTATTAGTTCCTGCTTGAGTAAAAATGGTACAACCTCGAAACTATCCGTTAGAATGACAGATGCACCTGGGCCTTATAATGCAGTTTACGTCGACATTGTGGGAGTAGAAGTTACCGGAACTAATAATGACGCGGTTTTACTTGATGTTAATCCGGGTATTTATAACCTTCTTAATTTTTCCAATGGAAAAGATACTCTTATTGGTACAGGTACCCTGGATGTTGGCAGTGTTGAACAAATCAGACTTATTTTGGGACCAAATAATACTGTAATAGTTAATAACGTTAGTTATCCTTTGAGCACTCCAAGTGCAGAACAATCCGGATTAAAACTTCAGGTACATAAAATACTTGAAGCAGGCGTGGAATATGAAATACTCCTCGATTTTGATGCTAACCAATCGATTGTTGAAACAGGAAATGGTGTGTATAAACTAAAACCGGTTATAAGGACAATAGAAAATGCGATAGGCGGATCAATCAAGGGAAAAATCACTCCTATTGGTCAAATAGCTACAATAACAGCAACGTCTGCAGCGGCATCGTACTCTTCTGTTGTAAATGCCAATGGTGACTTTCTTATCAAGGGTCTCCCTGCCGGGACATATTCTGTAACAATAACTCCTGTATCACCACTGGTTGTAGTTATAAAAACTAATATTACTGTTACAACAGGTGTTTCCACCGACATAGGAACAACAATCCTGCAGTAAATTATAAGGTATGAAAGTTGTAACATATTCGAAATATTACGTAACATTTTAAAAATATTGCCACATAACTTTGTCAACAATAAAAATAAGATTTCTTATGAAAAAATTAATTCTTTTAGTCGTTTTATGTACTAGCGGTTTGTTAAGTCAGACAACATACGCGCAAGTAACATTCAGAATCAATATTGGTAGTCAACCCATTTGGGGTCCTGTGGGATACGACCATGTTGAATATTACTATTTACCGGATATTGATGCATACTATTATGTACCAAGGCATCAGTTTATCTTCTTTGAAAGAGGTCGCTGGATAATCAGAACATCACTCCCGGTACGTTACAGAAATTATGACATGTATAATGCAAGGAAAATTGTCATCAATGAACCAAGACCTTACCTGCGTCATAACGAATATAAATCGAGATACGGTTCATCCAGGGATCATCAGAATCAGCAAACGATACGCGATAGTCGTGATTCAAGATATTATATGAACAAAAGCCATCCGGAACATAATAACTGGAAGAACAGCCAAAGGAACGACAAGAAACAAAAGAATCAGAAAAATCAAGGAAGAGATAGAAATAAGAGGTAAACGACTTGCGTATTTCCAGAGAATTCAATTCTGATAAACAACCGCGGTTTATAATAATTAGTTATTGTAAACCGCGGTTTCTTTATTAAATTTACCTCATGCATTAATCTCAACTATTATGAAGAGAATGATTCTTATGTGTGCAAGTGCTATTATGATATGCACTTTTACAGTTCTTACTATTGCTTCAGGACAGACTGACATTACAAAATGGCAGTACGGAAAAAGAGGTGCAGTATCCATCACCTATGACGGTGGTTCTATGAACCAGTTCCGCAAGGCTCTGCCAATAATGGACAGATTAGGGTTTCCTGCAACTTTTTTTATTGTAACAGGCGTAATTCCCGGCTCTCAATTTCAGGGTAAGTTTATTGGGCGCCCTGTGAAGGAAATTATTGATGAAACTGCATCAATTCCTACAAATAAGGATAATTTCCTTGAGCGCTCTTCCGCCGCTCCTTATCTTGGATATACTGGCACTCTTGAATATCATACCGATGCCGGAAACAGGGTAGAAACAGGAAAGTTTAAGGAGGCATACAAAATAATGGATGATTTGTATGCTAAGGTACGCAATGGAGATTTTCCACCAGGAAACAGAATAAATCAGGAGGTATTTGCAGGTCGCGGAGTCACCTGGGATGAGATCAGGTTATATGCAAAGCAAGGTCATGAAATGGCAAGCCATACAATAACGCATCCTCAAATGGCTGCACTCGACGATGTTAACTTGATTTATGAACTGGAAAAGAGCGGAGAAGAGATTCGAAACCAACTCAATCAAAAATATGTGTTTTCTGCTGAATGCCCATATGCTACAGAGGATGAGCGTGTAATGCAGCATTCTTATAAGGTCTATCCTGCTCTGAGAAACAGAATGCCTGAACGTTTTCTTGCAGAGCTTAACCGTTCAAACCGTAAGAATCCAGGCTCTTTTAGTAGTGAGTATGTTCAATGGCAACGTGGGGCTACAACCAAAACTCCTTTGCCAATGATGAACTCCTGGATAGATACAACTGTTGCAAACATAAATGTCTGGTTGGTGCTTGCTTTTCATGGTGTTGACGGAATTGGCTGGGAGGCTCTTACCAGTGAGTTGCTAGATGAATTTTTTAGTTATATGAAATCAAAAGAGGATGACCTCTGGGTTGCTACATTTGCCGATGTGACTAAATATATGCGTGAAAGGATGAATTCAACTGTAAAAACATCGGAGAGCGATAAGAAAATATTGGTCAGTCTTACACTTACACTTGATTCGGACATATATGATATCCCGCTGACATTAAAGAGTTATGTGCCATCAAGCTGGAAAGAAGTGTTGGTAGAGCAGGGGAGTGAAAAAAAGAGAATATATCCACAAAGAGATATAAAAGGAAGTTATGTGCTTTATCAGATACGTCCGAACAGCGGTATACTCGAATTGACAGGAGAATAAAACAAAAAATCTGTTATGAAAATAATCTGGTTTCTTATTTCGCTTTGCCTATTTTATGCTTGTAAAGAAAAAGTTGCAGTTGAGGAGAAACCTGTGACACAGTCTGGTTGTTCGGCTGCCTCAACAGGCTTCACTCCTTTGAATGATCTTGGGACAGGAACATTTACAAATGCGTGGGGCGACAAATGGAAGGGCGGACTTTACCCGAATGGTTCCAATTTTATACCCCCTGCACACAAAGCCATTGGAATTCAACTAGCAAATCAGGTTCTGGGACTTAATGCAGAGGGGAATCCTGATGCAATAAATGGAAAAATTGTATGGTTAAGCATAGGAATGTCAAATGCCACACAAGAGACTCAACAATTCATTCCTCTTGCAAAGGCTTTCCTGAATAAAAATTCAATGCTTACCTTTGTAGATGGAGCGGTAGGAGGGATGACAGCTACGTATATCTCAACCGTAACTTATCCTAATTATACAACTTACTGGAATACTGTTGCAAACAGACTTTCGACAGCTGGTGTAACTGCAAAGCAGGTTCAGATAATTTGGCTGAAAGAGGCTAATGCAGCCGGAACAACACCTGTAAAACAATACTATGACTCCCTAACCGTGCAATTCAAACGAATCATGCATGAGCTTAAAAACAGGTTTCCAAATGTAAAACAGTGTTATATCGCCAGCCGTATCTCTGCAAGATATGCGACTACTACACTAAACCCGGAACCTTACTCTTATTATACCGGATGGGCGGTGAAAAAAGTAATAGAAGAGCAGATCAATGGCGATTCTCAATTGACATATTCTGGAACAAATGCTAAGTCACCATGGTTGGCCTGGGGGATATATTTGTGGTCAGACGGCAGTACACCTCAGATAACAAATCCTAATGTATTCTGGAACTGTCAGACAGATTTAAATGCAAGTGACGGAACACATCCCTCTGCAACCGGAGCAAAAAAAGTGGGAAACCTTCTGGTTACATTTTTTTCTACTGATTCTACATCCACACCATGGTTTTTGGAATGACAGTAAAATAGTAATCAGGAGTAGACAGACCTTATAAAACACCCAAATCGATGTTCACAGATGCTCCTGAAACCAAATTAAGAAAATTGTATTTGCTCTGATGGAAGAATGTTTTCTCCAGGTTTGTATAGAGCTTAAAGAACAACCCCTGAGTGATATGTTGTTCAGCAAAGATGCCACCGGCAAGACTGAGCCCTTTTGATGCAGTAATAGTATAACCATTAAAACTATTTTCTATCAGGCCGGAATAGCCGACAGCTATTTTACTACCAAATCTGCCAGTTCTTGTTACAGGATAAGAGTAGCAAGGTCCGGCAGATAAAGTGAACCAGTTAATATGGGGACCACTGAATCTGAAATTACCCCTGACAACTTGAGTTGGTGAGCTGTTTGCTGTGAGAGAGCCACCTAGACCCCAGTTTTTATTTACATAGTAAGCTCCTTCAACTCCTGCAGAGGTACCCCAGGTGCAGTTCAGATTAACTGTAGAAGCTACAGGTATAGTATTTAATGTTTTGTTAAATCCAAATGTCATTCCTATAAAAGAACCGGGCGTTTCCGAATTAAAACAGGAATAATCTTTGTTAGAGAGAAGTATACCTCTTTTTTTAAAAATAAGCTCAGAAAAATAGTATCCCAACTCGGTTGACAAAATGCCGATACCTGCACCAAGCAATGCATCCTGAAGGTAATGCTTATCGTTCAGAACCCTGACTAAAGCAGTAGTGGTGGCAATGGAATAAGCACCAATGCTGTACCACGGACTTCTGGTAAGTCCGTATTCGTGATGAACCATATTCGCGCTCATAAATGCCAGAGCAGTATGACCACTTGGGAATCCATTGTTTGCCGAATTGTCCGGTCTGGTCTCTTTAACGGTATATTTTATCCCATTTACCAATAATGCCATAGTTACTGCAGATAGTGCATGGGTTGTAAGCATCCTGCCCATTGAGCTTCTTCCTTTTACACCACCTGCTCTCAAACCATATAGCATGGCAGTTGGTATGTATTGTATGTAGTCATCTGCTCTGGAATAGAAATCAGGGGCGAAACCGTTCCGCAAATCCTGGAACCTCTTTCCGGGAGTGTAGAGGATTATGCCTGAAACAATAAACGGAGTAGCAATGTATGCAGTCATGTATAGTTGCGACTGTTTAAGGGTGTCCAGATATTGAAGCCGTTTTACAAGAGCTCGTTGTAGGGGGGCACCCTGTGAGAATGCCTCTCCACCTGAAAAGAGAATTATAAGTAATGTTATTAACAGACCTTTATATCTTATCATAATCTCTCGTTTTACTACAAAAGAGGGCTGAGGAGCCTTGCCAATGACTCTTTGATTTGATTACCAACACTCCTTTTTGCCCACTTTGAGCTAGCCAGGGATTTGCATCTTTCAATATCTTTGATAAACTGTTTGTCAATTTGTTGAGTTATGTCGCTATTGTATATAACAGCGGTAATTTCAAAGTTGTGTTCTAATGACCTGTTGTCAAAATTTGCTGACCCTATAATGCATAACTCCCCGTCAATGCAAATAACTTTTGAATGGTTGAAACCTTTACTGAAAAGATATACTTTTACACCTGCATCTAGAAGTTCAGTTGCATAAGACATTGTACTCCAATAGGCGATTGTGGTATCGCTTTTCTCGGGTAACATGAGAGAGACCTCAACTCCTCCCAATGCCGAAATTTTCAGAGCATTCAAAAGAGATTCGTTAGGAGTAAAATATGGAGTTATCAGATTAATGTGATGTTTTGCCTTTGATATTGCAGCAAAGTAACACTGCATAATACTGGCCCAGTCGCTGTCTGGTCCGGATGTTATAATCTGTGAGTAAAAATGATAGTTTTCTCCTTCTACTTTAATATTGGAAGTGTTTATTGAAGGAAAGTATTTTTTCTTTCTTTTGAACTGCTGATTTATTATAAAGTATCTGTCAAGCAGGAAACTTGATTGAAGCGCCGCCACAGATTCCCCTTTGATTTTTATATGAGTATCTCTCCACTCTTCAAACTGACCTCCGTAATAATATCTGTCGGCAATGTTCACCCCTCCCAGAAACCCGGCAATACCATCAACGACAAGAATTTTCCTGTGGTTTCGATAGTTGATTTTAGATGTTGGTGACAGAAACCTAACGGGAGAGAATTTTAAAACTTCTATGTTTTCGGATTTAAGTTCGTCTGTATAATTTTTTTTCAATCCCCAGCATCCCACATCGTCAAAGATCAAACGTACCTCAACTCCCTCTCGGGCTTTGGTAATCAATAAATCCTTGAATCTGTTGCCAATTTCATCATCTTCAATTATGTAAGACTGAAGGTGAATGTGTTGGCGGGCACCCTTAATACTTTGAAACATAGAGTCCAAAGCCTCTCTTCCAGAAAAAAATATCTCTATACTTGTGTTCAGACCAACAACACTTTTGTTTCCCTTAATATTGAGATTGATGAGATTTCTGTATTGGTGAAGCTCTTCGGGTACCGACTCCGGATGAGTATTGAAGAGTTTCATCTGCTGATAACTTAACAGCCGTCTGTACCTTTCGTCACGTACCCCTTTTCTATTGTATATTTTAGTTTTCCTGAAGTTCTGACCAAAAAGAATGTAAAAGAAAAGACCAACATATGGAAGCAGTAAAATAACAATTATCCAGGAGAGGGACTTTACAGGATCGAGCTTTCTGTATATTATGCGAATTGAAACAGAAATAGCCAACAGGTAGTAAACCAGATAGACTGTCAATGATATGATTTCATTGTAAGCCATTTATTTGACTCCTTTTCTGGCGGTGTAAAGGACTGCAACGCCTCCTGTAAGCGATTTGTAATGAACATCTGTGAAGCCTTCATCTGTTATCTCCTTACACAGATCTCCATATTGGGGGAAACTCTTGACGGATTCCGGAAGATAGGTATAGGCCTTCATGTCTTTAGAAATGAATCTGCCGATTAAGGGTAATATTTTGAGAAAATATAAGTTGAACAATCCGCGCCATACACAGTTTCTTGGTGTTGCAAATTCCAGAATTGAAAGGTATCCTCCTTTTCTGAGAACTCTGATAATCTCTTTCAGAGAAGATTTTCTATCCTCAAAATTACGAATACCAAAAGTTATTGTAACAGAATCAAAACTGTTGTCGGACATTGGAATAGAATCTGCGGATGCCAATATGAAAACAGGAGGGGGGGTATTGCCTGAACTTATTCTACTGCTCTTAAACCTGGCAACATCAAGCATCTTTTCAGCAATATCGGCCCCAACAACTTCAAAGCCTGATTTGTAAAGCGCAATTGTCATATCACCTGTCCCGCACGCAAGATCAAGTACTTTTTCCGGATTATGGACCTTTACAAAGTTAAGTAGTTTTCTTCTCCATATTTTGTCAATACCTAAAGAAAGAAGATGGTTCAGAAAATCGTACTTGCTCGCTATATTATTGAACATAGAAGAGACTGATTCACGATCTTTTTGCAATGCATTATCCATTACTCAAGATAGTCAACTATATAACCAAATGACAGGTCGTCTATCCTTAGTTCACCCTTTGTCACGTGACCAAGAAGAGTAAGCTTAATGCCGTTATTGAATATGAAGTCTACTAGTTTGCCCTCTTTTTCTGTACTTACACTTACTAAAATTGAACAATTCCTGTCATTGAAAAGGAACTCCTTGTCACTTATCTCTGCATCTCCTGTTATGTCAAAGCCAAGTTTCTTCACGCCACAAGCCTCCACAAGACCACAGAACAGACCGGCTTCCTTTAATGAATGAGCACTTGTAACAAGACCTTTTTCAAATGCATCGTACAGGATTTCTACTACAGAACTATTGTCGTCGTCCTCTTCCACATAGTTGCCAAGCAGATATATTGTATCACCCTTTTTGTCGAAGTTGACTGGTATCTTGTGCCCATGTCTTGAGAATTCCGGGTCAAAAGGATTCTTGCTGTATTTTGATAAGCTTTCTTGTAATTCTGTACTCTCGGTAAGGATGTCGCTAATTTCAACAAGGTCTTCAATGTTTGAAATCTGCTTTTTGAAATTGTCGTTCATATATTGCTTTTTAATATTTGATGCTAAGTTACAAACTTTTTTGCAAACTATTTCAATCTACAGAAATTCATGTTATCTTTGTACTACCGCGCCCAGATGGTGAAATTGGTAGACACGCTACTTTGAGGTGGTAGTGCCGGTTCCGGTGTGCAAGTTCGAGTCTTGTTCTGGGCACATTTGTTAAAACTTTATAAATCAAGCCGTTGGTCACAGCGGCTTTCTTATTGTATGAAAATTGTATTTCTAGACTCAGCAACTATAGGCGCAGATGTATCATTACAGCCTATTGAGACATTAGGAGATTTTATATGCTATCCTTCTACTTCTCCTGAACAGGTAGCAGAGAGGGTGAAGGACGCAGATGTCCTCATTGTAAATAAGGTATTGACCGGTAAAGACGAAATTGACGCAGCTCCAAATCTCAAACTGATATGTGTAGCTGCTACTGGAATGAATAATGTCAATATTCCATATGCCAATTCAAAGGGAATACCGGTAAAAAACGTATTTGCATATTCAACTGACAGTGTTGCTCAGATTACCTTTTCTCTGGTACTGGCTCTTATTTCCAAACTAGGATACTTCGACAATCATGTCAAGACAGGGGAGTACTGTAAAAGCAACCACTATACCTGCACCGACCGTACATTCTTTGAACTTAAGGGAAAGAATTTTGGAATTATTGGGATGGGGACAATCGGGAAAAGAGTAGCGGAGATTGCTAAGGTATTTGGTGCAAACGTCTCATATTATTCAACAAACGGTTTACCACACTGCAAGGATTACCCATCAGTCACTTTGGATGAGCTTCTTGCAAAATCAGATATAATATCGGTACATGCACCTCTTAATGATAAAACCAGAAATCTCATATCACTGAATGAGCTCAGGAAAATGAAGCCCACTGCATACATTGTAAACATGGGCAGAGGAGGGATAATCAACGAAGAAGATCTGGCAAAGGCATTGGATTTCAATCTTATTGCCGGGGCTGGTATTGATGTATATGAAAATGAGCCTATTCCGGCAGATCATCCGTATCTTGGAATACAAAATATGGAGAATATTATTCTTACCCCTCATATAGGATGGGCAAGCGTTGAGGCAAGAAAGCTTCTTGTGCAAAAGATTGCGGAAAATATAAAATCTATTTGAGGGGAGAGTCTGGTTCCTTTTTCATGTAGTTATATTCAAGCCTGTCTACAAGCCTTGGAAAGAACTTATTCAAAATAACAAGCAGCTTGCCCACAGGAGTAAGGACAACCTGGGCTTTCTTTTTTTCAATTCCCTTTAAAAGATGACGGGCACACTCTTCTGCAGACATCATCTTGTCCTCTGCTCTTGGTGTCTTGCCTTGATGACTACCGTCTGCAACGAGGGCCTCTTGTCTTATATTCGACGCAGTGAATCCGGGAGCAAAGATCATCACATGAAGTTTGTCTTTGAGATGTTCTACCCTTAGAGTGTCCAGAAAACCATACACTGCAAACTTTGAGGCAGAGTAACCTGTTCGGGCAGGGAGTCCTTTGAATCCTGCAATCGATATGACACCTACTACAGAACCGCCGGTATTTAAAATATGGGGTAAGGCATATTTTGTACAATACACCGTACCCCAAAAGTTTACATCCATAAGTTGTTTGATTACAGAAAGATCGAGGTCCTTAAAAAGAGCTCTCATAGATATTCCTGCATTGTTTACCAGTATGTCAAGTTTGCCGAATCTGGCAATAGTCTGCTCAATAAGATTCTTGCAATCATTCTCAATTGTGACATCTGTTTTTACAGACAGAACCTCAGTAATTGCAGAGAGTTCTCTCTCAGTCTCCAAGAGCTTGTCAATTCTGCGGGCAGCCAGCACAACCTTGGCTCCCCCCTTTGCAAATTCCATGGCTGCTGCCAATCCTATTCCAGAACTGGCACCGGTAATCACAACAACCTTATCTTTATAGAACATCTGACAGTGTTTAATCAAGGGATTTGTCCTGCATCTCCTCGCTCTTGTAAATACCTTTCTTCAGATTGGCAGCTATCTGGTCAAAAGCATTGAGGGTGTATTCAACATCTTCAAGAGAGTGCATTGCTGTAGGAATGACTCTGAACATTATAACACCTTTTGGAACAACAGGATAGATTACACACGAGCAGAATATCCTATGGTTCTCCCTCAAATCGATCAGGATATTTGTAGCTTCAGCAACATTGCCTTCCAGAAAAATTGGTGTGACACAGGCTTCTGCCTTGCCAATGTTAAATCCTCTTTTTCTTAGGCCTTCCTGCATTGCTCTGGTTATTGTCCAAAGTTTCTCGCGAAGTTCGGGCATTGTCCTTATCATATCGAGACGCTTAAGGCAACCCTCAACCAAAGGCATTGGTAGTGATTTTGCGTAAATCTGTGAACGAAGATTGTATCTTAGGTAGTTGATTATTGAAGTTGGTCCGGCAACAAAGCCCCCTATTGCAGCCATTGATTTTGCAAAAGCACCGAAATAGAGGTCAATCTCATCCATTACATTGTAGTGTTCCGAAGTTCCTCTGCCATCATTACCCATAACTCCAAATCCATGAGCATCATCTATCAAAATTCTGAATTTGTATTTTTTCTTGAGCTCAACAATTTTGTCAAGAATTCCTAGGTCACCGGTCATGCCGTATACTCCCTCTGTAATGAGAAGGATTCCTCCTCCTGTCTCGGCAACAAGTTTTGATGCACGTTCCAGAGCCTTTTCGCATTTAACGATATCATTATGAGGATATACTATTCTCTGACCCATATGAAGCCTTACACCATCCATTATACAGGCATGCGCCTCTGAGTCATATACTATAATATCGTGTCTGTTGACAAGGGCATCAATTGTAGAGACCATACCCTGGTAGCCGAAATTGAAAAGATACGCATCTTCTTTCTTTTCAAAATCTGCAAGTTCCCTTTCAAGTTGTTCGTGAAGCTTAGTTTGCCCCGACATCATTCTGGCACCCATAGGGTAGCCAAGTCCCCATTTTATGGTAGCTTCCGAATCTGCTTTTCTTACTTCAGGGTGATTAGCCAGACCAAGATAGTTGTTGAATGTCCAGGCAAGCACCTCTTTGCCGTTAAATATCATTCTGGGTTGAATCTGACCCTCAAGCTTAGGAAAAGTAAAATATCCGTGAGCTTTTACTCTGTACTGTCCCAGAGGACCCCCTTCATCGTTGATGATTCTTTCAAAAATATCCATTGTATAAAAAATTATGTGTATCTTAATTTGCGACCTAATCTGAGAATTGAGGTTCTTTTTATTCCATTCAAAGAACATAGCTTGGAAATTGACACTCCGGTTCTGAGTGCAATTCTGCCAAGTGTGTCACCACTTCTTATTACCCAGAAGCGAATTTTGTCAATCTCCTTTTTGTAGGCAAAATTTTGCGCATTAAGAAGGAAAATATTATTCTTGATGATATGTGAGTGGAAATCAATTAAATCGTTGGGATTGATTGGATTGCCAAGGTATCTTGTCTCGAAGTGAAGATGATTTCCGGTAGAGCGGCCGGTGCTGCCACCAAGCCCCAGAATGTTTCCTGCTTTTAATGTATCTCCCGGATTGACAACTATTTTACTCAGGTGCGCATAGAGAGTTTCAAGGCCATTGAAATGCCTTACCAGTACATAGTAGCCATAATCCCGGGCTCTTTTTGTAATTCGTATTACCCCGTCAAAAGCGCAAAAAACTGAATCTCCTTTATTGACCTTAAGGTCTATTCCATAATGGTGTCGCCATCTTCTAAAGCCGAAATCAGAAGTGACATGCTTTTGTGAAGGAGGGCAATAACCACTAAGGTCAATCTTTACCGTATCGGTCATATCTACCAGACTTACCTGATACGGATTTATCTTTGTATCACTCCAGATGTCATACTCTTCCGGCATGTCAGAAAATTCTATTGACCGGAGAAAATCGGAAATAGGAGTAATTTTATACTTGAAGTTCAGTTTGAAGATATCTCCGCTGTAACGTGGGACCAGCTGAGGTAATTCAGGAAGAAATGGTACAGTTTTAGGAATGTAGGTTACAACATCTCTCTTTTTTGATGCTCCCATAAGTGTGTTTATGGCAACAAGAGAAATCAGGACAAGTAATGATAGTTTAGTACCGTTAAGCATCTATTTTTGCGTATTTCGCATGCGTTTCAATAAACTCCCTTCTTGGAGGAACCTCGTCACCCATAAGCATTGAGAAAATTCTGTCAGCCTCCGCCGCATTGTCAATATTAATCTGTTTTAAAAATCTGGTCCCGGGGTCCATGGTTGTATCCCATAGCTGTATGGCATTCATCTCACCAAGACCTTTGTACCTTTGAACATGAAGACCGGACTCTTTACCTTTACCTATTAACTCAATTGCCTCTTTTCTATCCTCTTCTGTCCAGCAATACTGCTCCTGCTTTCCTTTCCTTACAAGGTACAATGGAGGGGTGGCAATGTAGACATATCCATTTTTGATAAGATCCTGCATATATCTGAAGAAAAACGTAAGTATCAGAGTGTCAATATGGCTCCCATCTACGTCGGCGTCGGTCATGATAATGACCTTGTGGTACCTCAGTTTGGAGATGTTCAGCCCTTTGCTGTCATCCTCTGTGCCAATAGTAACACCAAGAGCGGTATATATGTTCCTGATCTCCTCGCTCTCGAATACCTTATGCTCCATTGCTTTTTCGACATTGAGAATCTTTCCCCTTAAAGGAAGGATAGCCTGAAAATTCCTGTCGCGGCCTGTTTTTGCCGTTCCTCCCGCAGAATCACCCTCAACAAGAAATAGTTCGCATTTTGTAGGATCCCTGTCTGAACAGTCTGCAAGTTTTCCCGGTAATCCGGAACCCGACATTACTGTCTTCCTCTGTACAAGCTCACGTGCTTTTCTCGCTGCATGTCTTGCAGTTGCTGCAAGAATAACCTTGTCAATAATATTCCTTGCATCCTTTGGATTCTCCTCCAGATAGTTGTCAAGGGCTACTGTTGTTGCCTGAGAAACAGCTGCCATAACATCTGAGTTACCCAACTTTGTCTTAGTCTGTCCTTCAAACTGAGGTTCAGCAACCCTGACAGAAATAATTGCAGTCAAACCCTCCCTGAAGTCAGCAGCATCTATTTCAAACTTAAGTTTGGAAAGCATTCCGTTTTTGTCTGCAAAGTTTTTTAGGGTGGTTGTTAGCCCCCTTCTGAAACCGCTAAGGTGAGTGCCTCCCTCTATAGTATTGATATTGTTTACATAAGAGTGGATATTTTCAGAAAATCCGTTGTTGTATTGCATTGCAATCTCAATTGGAATTCCGGTTTTATCGCTCTCGAGATAAATTGGCTTTTCTGTAAGTTTTTCTCTTGTACCATCCAGATACTTGACGAATTCAAGAAGGCCCAGCTCGGAATGAAAGGTCTCTTTCTGAGATGTGGGGTCACTGTCGTCGCTGTTGCTATTCTCTGTATCTCCGTTGTTGTCTCTTAGATCTGTAAGTGTAAGTGTTATCCCTTTGTTAAGGTATGCAAGTTCCCTCAGACGGGTAGCTAGTATGTCATAATTATATGTAGTGCTTGCAGAAAAAATTTCAGAGTCAGGCTTGAATGTAATTATTGTTCCTGTTCTGTCTGAGTCTCCTATTACTTTTACAGGATACATGGGAATTCCTTTTTCAAACTCCTGAATGAATTTCTGACCATCTCTGTGGATCTCTGCTGTAAGATGTGCAGATAGTGCATTAACGCATGATACGCCTACACCGTGAAGGCCTCCTGATACTTTATATGAGTCTTTGCTGAATTTACCTCCTGCATGAAGAACCGTCAAAACAACCTCGAGAGCTGAACGCCCCTCTTTTTCGTGCATGCCGGTGGGGATACCCCTTCCGTTGTCTTCTACGGTTACTGAATTATCTGGATTGATCGTAACGTCTATATCGGTACAGTAACCGCCCATTGCCTCGTCTATTGAGTTGTCTACAACCTCATAAACCAGATGGTGAAGGCCTCTCGAGCCAACATCACCAATATACATCGAGGGGCGCTTTCTGACTGCTTCCAGACCCTCTAAAACCTGAATACTATCGGCGGAATACTGCCCGGCGACAGAAGTGGATTCGTTTTCCTTCATCTTAAATCACTCTGTTATTAAAGAAAACAAAGTTAAGGAAAATAGAGAAAAAAACCTAATAAATAAGATTACAGTTTATCATAGTTTAAAGATGGCACCCACTCCGGCACCAATGCCCGGGCCGCCATAGTACATGCTGTATAATTCGCAGGAATCAAGGATGTTATTTAATTTAAGATATAATGAAATCTTGTTATTTAATACATAGGTGACATCGAAGTTCAGAGTAGTAAACCTGGACATAAATTCTGCCGTTGTATTTTGATCGCTGTCGTACGGATTGAAATAGAACAGGGTAGGGGTTTTGGATCTTAAATGCAAAGATGCTCCGAAAACTATACGCTCTCTCCAGTTGTAGCGCCCGAAAGCCCTTAGTTCAAATGGGGAGTGATTATAAACTGTAGATGAGTCCTTATTTGTATAGTCGTTGTATTCAAAGCTCAGTCCCGACTCAAACGCCTCTGACTTCCAGGCAAACTCGCCCCCTGCGCAAAACTTATGCATATCCCCATAAGTGGCAATAAATGTGTTTCTTGGTCCATACCATATGTTCGTATAGTAAAACAGATTCATCTCCTTTACAAATCTGGTATAACCACCGTAGATATTATACGAGAATCTGTCCTTAACCTGACCTTTGAATCCGGCTTTTACTATTAAAGGCTCTTCAGTGTTTTGAATGTCTAAATTAGGAGTTATCCAAGGGTTCTCAGACATTATATCCTGATAAGTACGGAAGTGGTTTTTCCCATCTACCAGGGAGTAGAACCACAACCTGTTCTTTATAAGTTCGTAGCTTAAATTTCCTTTGAAAAATATGTTGAAAGCATCCACAGATGGGTTGATGTACTTGTTAAGACGGACCCCTATTTCAAACAACCATCTGTTCTGGCTGAATGTATAGTATGGGTGGATTTCAAGATCAGACCTGTTAAAGCTTGTACTGTTTATTCCATTTGATGTCTGATACCTGAAAGCTACTGCGAATTTGTGGAATTTTGCAAAATTGTGACCTGCAACACCTCCCATATTGAGATAGGTTTCGTCAAAGTCTCTGAGAGAATTCATTACATTATATACAGGTGGAGTTGCGTACTTACCTCGGTCTCCCATATAGGTGTAACTCAGGTCGAGCCCGTAAAAAAATGTATTGGGTTTGCTATTGGTAGACCTTATATGGAACCTCCCCCTGAATTTGTCATATACATGCGACAATGAGTCCATCATATATGCAGATGTGAGAGTTCTTGGAAAGTGGGTGCTGTTTGGGTTTAAAACCATAAGTTCAACAGGCATCGTGTAGTCTGCTGCCTTAGGCTGATTGTAACCGTAGAAACTATGGAAATTCTTGTCGTAGTCTGCATCAATCCCAAGCTCTCCGGTTTTCCATTTGTAACCGAAGTTTAGACCAAGATTGTTCCTGGCAGAGGGGGCAGATACCTTCTGCTTGTCCCTTGTGGTATTCGGACCATCTACATTAACCAGTGGAACCTCACCCCAGAATGAGTTGTGTTTTCCGTATATGACAAGTGAAAGCGCAGAGGGGAGATTAGGTTGCAGATAAAGATCAAGATGAGGATTAAATGGATAGTTGAAACCAACATTGCCATAGAATACCGGGTATTTGACATTGGGATCCTTCTCAATCTGTGCCGAAGGGAGGGGAGAAAACTCATAAAGATCCTTGATAGGCTTTTCAAAAATTGAGTAATCGAAGATAAGGTTGAAATTTCCCACAGTGTCAGAAAACACAGTGTTAAGCCTGCTCTTCTGAATCTCCAGCAACTTTGCATCAAAATCACGTTTAACCTCAAGTGTTGGATCTATCTTTTGCTGAGAATATAACGTCACAGGAAGTGCTGCGGTGCAAAAAATCAATATTTTCAAGTATCTGCTCATAATCTCTCTGTTTATTTTGCTCTGTTTTCTATTTTGGATAACCTTAATTTTATTTGCTCAGCAATGTCATCTTTGCCTTTTTGCTTATAGGAGTCAAGTATGCTCTTGAATGTTGCCTCTGCCTGTGCCCAGTTTTCTCTCTCGGCGTAGCTGTCACCCAGAAGAATGAAGCTCTTTGCCAGCCAGTAAGTCTGAGGAGTGTCGGAGTCTGAAAAGGCAAACACCTCTTTTTCCACAGAGGTAAAATCACCATTGTCAAATGTATTTGATATTAAAAGATATGTACATTCTGCTCCCTCAGGTGACATTTTGTTTTTTGACAACTCCCTCAAAAGTGGAAGTGCGCTTGATCTTTCTCCCAGAAGATAGTGCGATTTTGCCATTATATACTTAACTCGTAATTTATTGGTCTCATTAAGGTTAAGAATGTTTGCCCGCTGAGATTCTGCCAGTGCATTCTCATACTGACGCGACATAAAGAACGAGTTAATCTTACCCATTTGTGCCTCCATCTTGTTATTGTCGAGAAGAGCAATGATTCCGAGAGTTGAATAGCCTTTAAGAGCTTGTTCATAGTCTTCCAGCTGATAAGAGATTCTCGCAAAATTAAGTGTGGCAAGTTCCGTAAAAGAACTCTCTCCCTTCTCCATTACCTTCATAAAAGCATCCCGTGCAAGTTCAGGCTTGCCAACCTTCATATACGAGTCTCCAAGATAAAAATATGCCTGAGAAATTTTGGTTCCATTGCCAAAACGACTTATAAATGACTGCAAAGAACTTACAGCGGCAGAGAAGTTGCCGGAAATGTACTGTTTTTCTGCAGAGTTGAAGATTATTAGCTCCTTTTCATCTGTTGTCCTGGCCTTAGAGAGTCCAAGTTTGTCGAGGTAAGCTAGAAATTCCTCTGCATTACCCCTCTCCTGATAAATATTCTCCAACCCTGATATTGCACTTTGTGCTTCAGGTGAAAGAGGACTCTCTTCCAGTATTCGTTTGTAAAAATCTATAGCCTTGTCGCTCTCCTCTTGATTGATACTTATCATGCCCATTTCCAGAAGCGCCTTTGAATAGTAGTGACTGTCCCTGTATACTTCACTTAGCTCCTGGAAATACACCATTGCCCCGCTGTTGTCGCCAGTCTGTACCAGAGTTCTACCCAATTCATAAAGGACCTCAGGGTGGTACTTTGTCTTTGATTGAGTTTCCAGGATAGACTTAAGTACATCGGTCTTATTCTTATCATCGCCAAGAAGCCCGTATGAGATAGCCATCTGATATTTGGCGTATGTCGACATTAAAATATCCTTATCAGAAATTTGGGAGAATACATCTACAGCACCCGAATAGTCCCTCTGCATGAAAAGACAATCGCCAAGTCTGAGTTTTGCCTCATTCCCGTAAGTTGTTTCAGCCCTGGGAGAGTTAAGATATTTTCTGAACCACTCTTCTGCCATTTTGAAGTTGGTAAGCTTAAAGTAGTTATAACCAAGATTATAGAGAGTGGTATAATATTCCGGAGTCTGCCTGAAGGGCATGTCTCTGGTGGCAAGGTTGAGATTTATATCTGCAGATTTCTGAAATTGATTATCTCTGTATAATGACTCGGCAAGCCAGAAATTTGCAAGACTCTTCATACGTGTATTGTAACCCGCATTTGCTACAGAGAGTTCGAAGTAAGGGATAGCATCCCTGAATCCACCCAGATTAACCAGTTGTATACCCCTAAGGAAGGATGCCTTCTGCAGATTAAGTAAGTCTCTTGATGTGGGCCTTTTGATTTTGGATAAGGCATCAACTGCCGATTTGTAATCCTGTGAAAGCAGATAATAACTTGCAATATAGTTCTGTATGTCATTGAATTTTGAATCAGGAGGTGTAAACTCTCTTAAATATTGCTGAAACCGGGTAATGTCAGAATTAAGGTCAAAAGAGAGCTTTGCATAATTGAAAAGAGCATCCTCTCTTATTAGCTGGTCAAACTGATATTCCGATGCTGTCTTGAAGGAAGCCAGAGCCATCTGTTTATTCTTTAATTCTACATAACAATGCCCAAGATGATAGTGGGCATTTTGTGAAAGACTGTCCTGCAACTCAGTTACCATTTTGAAAGACTCTATAGCAGAACCATAGTTCTTTAATTTATAAGAGATTATCGCTTGGTAATAAATGTCCTTCCTTGTCAGTTCTTCGCCTGACAGTGAGTATTTCTCAAAGTAGTACCGTGCTTTTTCTGTATTGCCCATAGCGAAATATGCTTCTGACAGAATTCTTGCAGTCTTGTTTTTAAACTCCTGAGAGACTATCTCATAAACTTTGTTACCCTTATCCAATACAACATCGAAGTTTTTTAGCATAAAGTTGGATTCCAGCTGATAAAACTGTGCAAGGGCAGAAAACCTGGGGTCATTCTCAATTCTTTTGAACATTTCAATTGCTTTTACAAAGCTTTTCTTCATGTAATAGATGTATGCCGAGTAATAGTATCCGGGGTTAGTGTATGATGAGTATGCACCTTTACAAACTTTGTCAAACTCAGAAAGTGCCCTCTCGAGATTCCCGTTTCTCATATAAGTGTAACCAAGTTTAAAGTCAAACTCAGTCTTGTTCTTCTTTATGAGATTGGCACTTGTTATTTTGTTGAGTACCTCCAGAGCTTTGTCAAATGAATTTTCATTTATGAAATATGTTGCATATTTCAGATATATGGTTTCAAGCTGGCTGGAAAAAGGGAAATTATTCTCGTATTCTGTAACAATAGCATCAAGGTTAGGTTTATTTAATTCAATAGCTATAAGAGTTTTATATCCCCCTGCTTCGGCCCTTTTCACACTATTTATCTCCCCACTTTGTTCAAGGGCCTTGTCAAATTCCAGGTCTGCTGCCTGATAAAGCGACTTAGAATAAAGTTCCACACCATTATTGTAATGTTCCGGAAATTTATTTCCAATCTGTTGAGTAGCTGCCTTTTCTATTGTAAATAGAGAAATAAGTGCGAAAAAACATATTTTAGAACACCCTCTTATAAAAATATTCATGTGATAAAATTATTTGTCTTATAATGTAATTAAGCTTCAAATTTAGTAAATTTGCAAGAATAAAGCCACAAATTATGCAGCCCGAATTTGAGAAACCCCTTATTGAACTGGTAAATCTGGATATAGTTAAAGAGGAGAGTCTTATACTCGCCGATGTAACACTAACTGTTGTCCCTTCTGATCTTATCTATCTGGTTGGCAAAGTAGGCAGCGGAAAGACTTCACTTATCAAGACAATTATAGGAGAGGTTCGTGTCACACGAGGCCAGGCCAGGGTTGCCGGTTTTGATCTCAGAAAAATCAAGGAGAGTCAGATTCCTCTTCTAAGAAGGAAGCTAGGAGTGGTCTTTCAGGATTTTCATCTGTTAAATGACCGTTCCGTATATGATAACCTAAAATTTGTCCTTCAATCAACCGGCAGAAAGGATAAAAAAGAGATCGACTGGATAATCAAGTCTAAACTGGAGAGTGTGGGTATGTATTTGAAATCACACAAAATGCCACATCAGCTCTCAGGAGGAGAACAACAACGTGTTGCCGTGGCCAGGGCCCTTCTCAACGACCCGCAGATTATTCTGGCAGATGAACCTACCGGGAACCTGGATACTGACTCTGCATTTGAATTCATGGAGTTGCTAATGAGAATTCACAAGGAGCAGGAGCCTGCAATTATTATGGCCACGCATAACAGGGCTCTTGTAAAAAGATATCCGGGCAAAGTCATGCTTTGCGAAAATCTTGTTTGTAAGGAGATTAACATGTCGCAGGAGATTGATTTCTCACAAATGCTGGATGATTGATAGTCCGATGAAAAAAGGAGAACTTTACAAAAAGGTTATTGAGTGGTTCGAACAGAATATGCCCATTGCAGAGAGCGAACTTCATTTCGACAATCCATACCAACTTGTAGTTTCTGTTATACTTTCTGCCCAATGTACAGATAAACGGGTAAACATTGTAACAAGAGAATTGTTCAGACAATACCCTGCCGTTAAGGATCTTGCAAAGGCCAGTGTTGAGGATATATTCAAAGTAATCTCTTCTGTCAGCTACCCTAACAATAAAAGCAAACATCTTGCAGGAATGGCAAAAATGCTTGTAGAGAGGTTTGATGCACAGGTGCCTTCAGATACGGATGCTCTTCAGATGCTGCCAGGAGTTGGGAGAAAAACTGCAAACGTGGTAGCATCAATAATTTACAACAAACCAGTAATAGCTGTTGACACACATGTTTACAGGATTTCCAGAAGGCTTGGACTGTCGGATAAGACAACTCCGCTTGGCGTGGAACTGGACCTTACAGAGAATATCCCAGAGGATAAAAGAGCCAAGGCACACCATTGGCTAATTCTTCACGGTAGATATGTATGTGTTGCCAGGAGACCGAAATGCGAAATCTGTGGGCTAAAGGATTTCTGCCTACATTATCATATTAATGGCGGTACTGATCTCCAGAAAGGTAGCCCCGGCTGACGGTCCGAAACTTCCTCCGACAACTCCTATCATATCTTTCCTGTTAAAGCACTTGTCTTTAAGCAGGGTCTTAACTGAACTCTTTATAAAGTCGTCCTTACTGTCATAAATATTTATAAGGTAGCCGTACACTCCGTATGAAAGAGACAATTCCCTCATAACGTAATCTTTGTAGCATTTAGCATAGATAGGAACATTTGGTCTGAATGCAGATATATACCTTCCTGTCCTGCCGGTCATCGTATCAAAAACAATCGCCTTTATGGGTAGTTTGACAGTTGCATCGACAATGCCTTTTGCAAGTACTGCAGCAACAGGTTCAGAGATGTCAATCATGTTCAGGTTTAGAAATGGCTCGTGCTGCTTCTCAATTTCAAGAGCTATTTTTGTCATTGTCTCTACAGCTTCAAGAGGATACTTTCCATTTGCTGTCTCACCGCTTAGCATAATTGCATCGGTACTTTGATATATGGCATTTGCTATGTCAGTTACCTCAGCCCTTGTTGGTCTGGGATGTTCAATCATAGAATGAAGCATCTGAGTTGCAATAATCACGGGCTTTTTTCTTGCCTGGCACTTCATTATTATGTCTCGTTGGATGGTAGGTATCTTCTGATATTCAATTTCCACACCAAGATCACCCCTGGCCACCATAACTCCATAGCAGTATGTGAGAATCTCGTCAATATTATTCACACCCTCCTGATTTTCAATTTTGGAAATAATCTTCAGGTGACTGTTGTGTTCATTGAGAATCTTCTGTACCGCCATAAGATCGTCTCTGTTTCTTACAAATGAGTGTGCAATGAAATCAAGATTATTCTCGATTGCCCATAAAATGAACTCCCGGTCCTTGTCTGATATTGATGGGAGCTTAATATTCACATTAGGAACATTAAGGCTCTTTTTTCCGCTTATGATACCCTTGTTGTTCGCAACACATATCAGCCTTCCATCCTTTTTGCCGATTGTTGTAAGGGATATCTCTCCGTCATCTATAAGTATGTTAACACCGACAGGTACTTCAGCTACAAAATTGTAGTAATTGGTATATAGAAGCCCTTTGGTGGAGATGCCTTCTACATTGTCGGCAAACTCGACACTATCTCCGGCTTCAACAGTAAAACCCTCGCTGTCATCCATCTTTGTTATTCTGATCTCAGGACCCTTTGTGTCAATAAGTATTGCTATCTTGTCAGAGACCTTTCTGACATTCTCTACTATCTTCAGTGAAGAATCTAGTGATGTATGAGCAGAATTGATTCTTACCACATTCATTCCGGCCTCATATAATGATTGAATAAACTCAGGATTGCATCTTCTGTCTGATATGGTGCAGATGATCTTGGTTTTCTTTTCGTGCATAATTGTATTAGTTTTGTTCTGCAAAAGTAATTCATTTTATTTGAAAAAGACCTATCGTAACAATTTGGTAGCAGACTATGCCTCATACCTGAGGCTGGAGCTCTCGCTTTCCAAAAACACCATAAGTTCCTACTGTTCAGATATTGAAAAGCTGTATTCATACGTTTCCGGAGATAAAGGAGACTCTGCTGACGGGGCGCTGGATAAAGTAACCCCAGAGTTGTTGTCAGGTTTTCTTGCTGCACAGCTTAATGCTTCCCTTTCAAAAAGATCGCAGGCAAGATTAATCAGTTCTCTAAAATCTTTTTACAAATATCTGGAAATAGAAGGAATTATAACCTCCAATCCTACGGAACTGCTGGATTCACCCAAGATGAAACCATATCTGCCTACGGTACTCTCTGTATCTGAGGTGGAAGATATAATCAATTCCGTGGACCTTTCAGTAGAGGAGGGGCACAGAAACAAGACAATTTGCGAAGTTCTCTATTCATGTGGACTGAGAGTAAGCGAACTGGTAAACCTGAAGATTTCAAACCTTTTCCTGCCGGAAGGGTTTATTAAGGTGACAGGAAAAGGGAGCAAGCAGAGATTGATTCCGATAGGGGGACCGGCGACAGAAGCCCTGCAGATTTATCTGGGGTTGAGGAAGCTCAAGAAGGTTAACAAGGGATGTGAAGATACAGTCTTTCTTAACAGGAGAGGAGGAAAGCTCAGCAGAGAGATGATCTTTATAATGATTAGAAAACAGGCAGTTGTTGCGGGTATAAGCAAGGAGATATCGCCTCATACCTTCAGACACTCGTTTGCAACTCACCTTGTAGAAAACGGAGCCGACCTGAGAGTCGTGCAGGAGATGCTGGGGCACGAGAGCATACTTACAACTGAAATATACACCCATATAAACAGTGAGCGCTGGAAAGAGGGAATATTAAGGTGCCACCCCAGACGCTGATTATTAATTAACAATAATTGAACAGATGATTTTTAAAAGAGATTTGTGTATCAGAGGGGCATTTGTGATTGCCATGGGTTTAGGAGCATGCAATAATATTTTTGCTATAGAAAAGGATACTTTAACTATCAACAAGCTTAACAGCGTGGTGGTTACTGCAAATAAGACCAGAATCAACAGAAACAATGTGCCGCTTTCGCTCTCGGTAATAGAGAGGGCAGAGATTGATGCCAGCAGTGAGTCGTCTCTGATGCCTGTCCTTTCACAGCATATACCCGGCCTTTTCGTTACCCAGAAGGGCATTACAGGTTTTGGCTTCTCAGAAGGAGCAGCCGGAGTAGTTAACATAAGAGGCGTGGGACAGAGTAATAAAGTACTTATGATGCTTGATGGTCAGCCTCAATGGGCAGGTATTTTCGGACATTCACTTCCAGACACATATGTTGCATCAGACGTAGAGAGGGTAGAGGTCATCCGTGGCCCTGGCTCTCTGTTATACGGTTCAAATGCAATGGGTGGTGTGATAAATATAATAACAAGAGATCAGCTGACAGACGGGAGGGTGACAAGGGGTAGAATAATGGCCGGGTCTTTTGGAACTGAGAAGTACATGATCAATAACGGATACAAGAGAGGCAAGTTGAGCAGTTTTGTATCGTTTAACCATGACCGGACAGATGGCCATCGCGAGAATTCGAAGTTCAGCATCACAAACGGATTCGCAAAGATTGGATATAAATTTGACGACAGATATAAAATTTCGGCCGATTTAAGTATTGCAAAAATCTACAATCATAATCCTGGTAAGGAGAACGACCCGATTATAGACAACAACATGAATATTTTAAGGGGGGCAACATCGCTCTCACTTGAAAACAACTACAACAAGAGCTCTGGTGCTTTTAAATTCTTCTACAACTGGGGCGATCATCTTATTGGTGACGGATACAGACCAGGTACGCCAAGGCTAAACTACTTTTTCAATTCTAAAGATCACATTACAGGAGCAATGTTGTTTCAGACATTCGGCCTCTTTAAAGGGAACACTTTTACTATTGGAGCAGACTATAAAAACTGGGGTGGAGTGGCATGGAACTCATACTTTCAAGCCCCGGAATCGAGCTTGCCTGCAACTCCGGACCTTATACTGGTAGACAAAAGTGTGAATGAGCTTGCCGGATATCTTATTGCCCAGCAGGAAATTGCAGGGAAACTGACAATTAATGGAGGTATAAGATACGAGAATAACAGTGTTTTTGGTGGGGCATTGGTTCCCCAGATAGGAGCAACGCTCAGAGCTTTTAAGGATAACGTAATCAAATTATCGGTTTCCAAAGGATTCAGAAGTCCGAATATTAGGGAGATGTATATGTTTCCGCCTCAGAATCCGAACCTTAAACCGGAAAACTCTGTCAACTACGAAATTTCGTTTGAGCAGACACTGTTCGGAGGTGACCTTACCGCTATTCTGACAGGATTCTATATAGATGGAAAGGATATGATTCAGGTGGTAATGGTGAACGGACGCCCCTTGAATGTTAACACGGGTGCCTTTATAAACAAAGGTTTTGAGGTAGAAGCAAGCTACCGTCCTTTTGCTCAGATGCGTTTTGATGTTAACTATAGTTATCTGCATACAAGCAAACCACTTATTGCAGCACCTGAGAACAAGCTGTTTGTTAACGGAAGCTATTCGCCGGGTAGATTGAGCCTTAATCTGAACATGATGTACGTGGGGTCGTTGTACCTTAACACAACCAGCTCATTAAAGGAGAGTTATACCCTGTTGAATGGTAAGATATCATACAGATTCTGGTCGGAGGACCGTGGTCTGAATCTGTTTGTGAAAGGTGAGAACCTGACAGGCGTAAAATACTATATCAACGAGGGTTTCCCCATGCCGGGAACAGTTGCAATGGCGGGTCTCGATTTCAGTTTCTAATCAGAAAGCTATTCCCACTCAATTGTTGCAGGTGGTTTAGAAGAGATGTCGTAGACCACTCTGTTGACCCCTTTTACTTTGTTGATTATCTCATTCGATACTTTCGCAAGAAACTCATAAGGCAGATGAACCCAGTCGGCTGTCATTCCATCTGTAGATGTAACCGCCCTTAATGCAATAGTATACTCATAAGTTCTTTCGTCACCCATGACACCGACGCTCTTGATTGGAAGCAGAATTGTAGCTGCCTGCCATACCTTGTCGTAAAGACCTGCTTCACGTAAACCGTGGATAAAATGATAATCAGCCTCCTTAAGAATATCCAGCTTCTCCTTGCTCACCTCACCAAGGACACGGATTCCAAGACCAGGACCCGGAAAGGGATGACGGGAAATGAGTTCGTTTTTAATTCCCAGGGCACGACCAACCCGTCTCACCTCGTCCTTAAAAAGAGAACGAAGGGGTTCGACAATTTTCAGTTTCATAAAATCAGGCAATCCACCAACATTGTGATGCGATTTTATTGTTGCACTTGGCCCGTTTACAGAGGCAGATTCGATAACATCGGGATATATTGTCCCCTGGGCCAGCCATGAGGCATTCTCAATTTTATGTGATTCGGCGTCGAAAACTTCTATGAAGGCATTGCCGATTGCCTTTCTTTTCTTTTCAGGGTCGGAAACTCCCTTTAATGCTGCGAGGAACCTCTCTCCGGCATCTACCCCGGTCACATTAAGGCCCATATCCTTATATGATTCCAGAACCGAATTGAATTCATCCTTTCTCAGAAGACCATTGTCTACAAATATGCAGTGAAGGTTCTTCCCAATTGCCCTATGGAGCAGTACTGCGGCCACAGTTGAATCTACACCACCAGACAAACCCAGTACAACACTATCGTTTCCAAGCTTGGTCTGCAACTCCTTAACTGTACTCTCTATGAAAGAGTCCGGGGTCCAGTCACCTATGCAGCCACATATTCCCTTAACGAAATTTTCAAGAATCTGTGCTCCCTGATCGGTATGGAAAACTTCCGGATGAAACTGTACGGCAAATGTCTTCTCACCCTCTATGCGGAAAGCTGCATTAGCAATATCCCCGGTAGATGCAACAGGAACCGCCCCTTGGGGAAGCCTTGATATTGTATCACCATGAGACATCCAAACCTGAGTGTTTGTTGTTATATTTCTGAACAGCGGACAACCCGGGTCATCAATTTTGAGCATTGCACGGCCGTACTCTCTTGCAAGCGAAGCATTTACTTCTCCTCCAAAATGATGGGCAAGGTATTGGGCACCGTAACAAACAGCCAGAAGCGGAAGTTTTCCTTTGATTTGCGACAAGTCTGCCATTGGAGCCTGTGGATCACGTACAGAAAAGGGACTACCTGAAAGGATTACCCCTTTTACACTTGAATCAAGTACAGGAATTTTGTTGAAAGGTGCTATTTCGCAATAGACGTTTAGTTCCCGTAATCTGCGACCAATCAGCTGAGTAAACTGTGAACCAAAGTCCAGTATAATTATTTTTTCTACCATTTACTGATAAATTTTCGTATATTAACCCGCAAAAGTAATATTTTTATCTACTTTTGCAGCTTAATTATGCAAAAAATAAGAAACATTGCCATCATTGCTCACGTAGACCATGGCAAAACCACACTTGTGGACAGAATGATTCTTCAGGCAACACTCGCCAGGGATGCCGAAAAGATGGGAGAACTAATCCTGGACAGTAACGATTTGGAGAGAGAAAGAGGTATAACCATTCTGGCAAAGAATGTATCTGTTCCCTACAAAGATTATAAAATCAATATTATAGACACTCCTGGCCACGCCGACTTTGGTGGTGAAGTAGAGAGGGTGCTAAATATGGCAGACGGAGTACTGCTGCTGGTAGATGCATTTGAAGGCACAATGCCTCAGACAAGGTTCGTACTTCAGAAGGCTATTGAGATGGGCAAGAAACCTATAGTTGTAATTAATAAGGTAGACAAGCAGAATTGTCGTCCCGACGATGTGAACGAGCAGGTCTTTGACCTTATGTTCAGCCTTAATGCCACAGAGGAACAACTTGATTTCAAGACAGTTTACGGGAGCGCCAAGCAGGGATGGATGTCTCTTGACTGGAGAAAGCCAACAACAGATATATCAGCATTGCTGGATACAATCCTTGAGGAAATACCGGAGCCGGAGATGCTTGAGGGAACACCTCAGATGCTTATCTCTTCTCTTGAGTACTCTCCTTATGTGGGACGTATAGCAGTGGGAAGAATGAGAAGAGGCATGCTAAAACCCGGAATGCAGGTATCTCTGTGTAAAAGGGATGGCACTTTCGAAAAGTCAAAAGTGAAAGATCTTCTGGTCTTTGTCGGGCTTGAAAAACTAAGGACAGACGAAGTAAGAAGCGGAGATATTTGTGCAGTTGTGGGAATAGACGGGTTTGAAATCGGTGATACAATTGCTGATATCGAAAATCCTGAACCACTCCCTCCAATCACCATAGATGAGCCTACAATGAGTATGCTCTTTACAATAAATGACTCTCCGTTTTTCGGGAGAGAGGGAAAATTTGTGACATCGCGTCATATAAAGGACAGGCTTGAGAAGGAGCTTGAGAAGAATCTTGCGCTCAAGGTCAAGGATGGCCTTACTGCAGACTCATTTATAGTTAACGGTCGTGGCATTCTCCATCTTTCGATATTGATCGAGACAATGAGGAGAGAAGGTTTTGAGCTTCAGGTAGGACAGCCGAAGGTTCTTGACAAGACAATCAATGGCGTAAGATGTGAACCAATAGAGCACCTTACAATTGACCTTCCGGATGAGATGGTAGGTAAAGCTATAGAAATGGCAACACGTAGAAAGGGGAGCCTTCTGCACATGGAACACAGGGGCGACAGGGTGCATCTCGATTTTGATATTCCTGCACGCGGCCTGATTGGTCTTAGAACCAACCTTATGACAGCAACTCAGGGCGAAGCGGTAGTGGCTCATCGTTTTAAAGGATATGAACCATTCAAGGGAGAGATTGAGAAGCGGAACAACGGCTCTCTTGTAGGCCTCGAAACCGGTATGGCAATTGCCTATGCGATGGACAAGCTTCAGGACAGGGGCAAGTTTTTCATCCATCCGGGCGATGAGATTTATGCAGGACAGGTTGTGGGAGAGCACTCTCGTGGGGAAGATCTTGGAATAAATATCTGCAAAACAAAGAAATTGACAAATATCAGAGCATCAGGAACCGACGACAAGGCAATGCTTGCACCGCCTATTATCTTCAGTCTTGAGGAGTCTCTGGAGTATATTCAAGAGGATGAACTGGTTGAGATTACGCCAAAATCAATCAGACTAAGGAAAATTTATCTCGACGAGAACGATAGAAAAAGAAGAAAGGGCTGATTGGGGTTGCTATTTTCAAAAAATAGATTAACTTTGCGGGCTCATTTTATTTATGGGAAAGAGTTTAAACAGAGATTATATTATCCCGATAAAAGGGTTATCAATTGGCAGACATCAGTATGGTTTTTCAATTGACAACTCATTTTTTGAAGGTTTTGAAAACTCTGAAATACTGAAAGCTTCTCTTAATGTAGAGGTTGAGCTTGTGAGGGAGACTACATGGATAAAGCTGGAGAGTAAGATAAAAGGAGAGGTAATGGTAGAGTGTGACAGGTGCCTGGATGAGTTCATGCTTCCTGTAGATACAACTGCCGGGCTGATTGTAAAATTTGTGAGAAATGAGGATGAGGATGATGATGACGCAATTATAACACTTGACCCAACAGAGACTGAATTGGACCTGAAGCAGTTTTTTTATGACTATATATGTCTGTCACTGCCGCTTCAGAAGATTCACAAAGAGGGAGAATGTAACCCTGAAATGATTGCAAAACTTAAATCTGTCGCCGGAGAGAAGGTTGTTAAAGAAAATGGCTCACCGTTTGACAAATTAAAAAATTTACTGAATTAATACTGTTAAAAATATTTTAAAATGGCACATCCGAAACACAGAATTTCAAAGGCTCGTAAAGGAAAACGTAGAACTCACTATAAAGCAGAACTTCCTACATTGGGCAGCTGCTCAAATTGCGGTGCTGCAGTACTTTATCATAGAGTTTGCCCAGAGTGCGGCTTTTACAGAGGTCGTCTAGTAATAGAAAAAGCTACATCTTAACGCAGATGAGAATTGAGATTACCGAGATCTGCAGTTTTATGGCCATGATCCCGGTAATTTTTTATGTTCACTTGAATCCAAACTTATTATAATTATTAAGAGTAATACCATATGAGTAATAAGAAAGCAATCATAACAGGAATCGAAGCGTTTTTACCGGAATATATTCTGACTAATGACGAGATTTCGACAATGGTTGAGACTACCGATGAGTGGATAATGTCACGCATTGGTGTAAAAGAGAGAAGGATACTTAAAGAGGATGGGCTTGGTACATCGCATCTTGGAGCCGAAGCCGTAAAAAAGCTTTTAGCCAAAACAGGAACAAAACCGGAGGAGATTGACATAGTTCTTTGTGCAACTGTGACTCCTGACATGATGTTCCCTGCTACTGCAAACATTATATGTGACAAGGTAGGTATCGTGAATGCCTGGGGTTATGATATTAACGCAGGGTGTTCAGGATTTCTTTTTTCCTTTGCCACAGTAGCATCATTCATCGAATCCGGACTTGCTAAGAAAGTGGTGCTTGTAACCGGAGAGCGGATGTCTTCAATAACAAACTATCAGGACAGGACAACATGCCCGCTTTTTGGAGACGCAGCAGTTGCAATGTTGATAGAGCCTACAGAAGATCTTTCGCTTGGATTACAGGACTCAATACTCCACGTAGATGGCATCGGGCGCCAGTTTCTTTACCAGAAGGCAGGTGGATCTATGTATCCCGCAACAGAGGAGACAGTAAAGAACAGGGAGCATTTTATCTATCAGGACGGTCAGGTTGTGTTCAAGTATGCAGTTAGCAGAATGGCAGATGTCTCTGTAGAAATGATGGAGAAGCACAATCTTAAAGCAGAAGACATTGCATTTTTGATTCCTCACCAGGCTAACATGAGGATCATTGAGGCTACAGGCAGGAGAATGGGGCTGACAAAAGAAAAAATACTGATAAACATAGAAAAATTTGGCAATACTGCAGGAACTTCCATACCTTTGGTGCTGTGGGAATTTGAAAAGAAAATGAAAAAAGGTGACACTCTCATATTCTCTGCCTTCGGGGCAGGATTTACCTGGGGTGCCATGTATTATAAATGGAGTTACGATACTAAGTAACATTCATGGCCCTATAGTTCAAGGGATAGAACGGAAGTTTCCTAAACTTCAGATTCGCGTTCGAGTCGCGGTGGGGCTACAAAATTCGTTTTTGCAAAGGCTAAGTAATTATGTTTTAAGTTACTTAGCTTTTTTTATTATCTCTCCTAATGTGTGATTTACATCTCTTTTAGATTGAAGTGCTATAGCCTGAGAGGGCATGCAACCGCATTTACCCACTATGTATTCTAAGACTTTTCCAAATAAAATTTTAATTTTTATTTGGAGGTAAAATTTTATTATTCCTGAAGTATTGCAAGACAAGG
>Ga0209417_1001947_pt1 | contig 35043 bp, 35 predicted proteins | sample RifGroF2_FD_184002 | JGI IMG/M metagenome (GOLD analysis project Ga0209417, IMG submission 184002) | Groundwater microbial communities from Rifle, Colorado, USA - Groundwater F2 (SPAdes) (version 2) | ecosystem: Environmental > Aquatic > Deep subsurface > Groundwater | place: Rifle, Colorado... | reverse complement strand
ATGTAGAACAGATGCTCATTAAAATATTGTAATATTTCCATAAATCCCGCCTCTTCTCTTTTTTACTAATTGAAAAGACGGGATTATTTTATTTTTGTTTCTTTATGACTACTTCCTAATTACTGTTAAATTTAAATACACGCCTGGAGGGATTCGAACCCCCGACCTTCTGGTTCGTAGTTTCCTTCGCCACGCACCTTTCAGTATTATTAAATACCGTTTAGTATTATCTAGTTTGCCTTTTCATGGTTATATTTCCCGTTTGATGTTATAGAATCTTATTATATATTATTCTGTTATTGGGTAAAATATTGGGTATTCTTTAGCAAGGCATATAATCTTCTACAACAACTTCGCTTTCCATACTAAAGCTTTTAATTGTTGCGTGTTCATATTTTTCTTTTTCACAAACGATATAGAAAAAAGGCTTTAATCCTCTATTTAAAATAAAATCCAGTCTTTCAGGAAAATTTTCAGTTACGGAGATATGAAAACAATGCTGTTTATTTTCTCTGTTTAACCAGCCAAATGATTTAGGGTTGCATTTTTCATTTGTTAAATATGGTTCAAGGCGGAATGCTATTTTTATTTCATCATCAACTTTTATGCTTTTATAATCAGACAATATTGTTTTGCATTGAACTTCAAGATATTCACTTATTAAAGAATCATAATGTTCATTTTTCAAATGAATATCATAACTTAATTTGCATTTTTCCATTTGAAAAAGCATATACAAATTTTTGGGTTTATCTTTTTTGTTTTTAGCCATTCAATAAATACTCGTTGCAAGGAGGCTTATATTCTTTTATCAATTCTCTCTCTATTTCCTGACGTGTATTAGGTGTAGAATGCGGCATATTATGAAAACTTATATATAGATTATTTTTCTTTCCCGCTAATTCTTTAAATTTATCAATTTTAGTATGATTCCAAGGCAACCCTCTTTCTGCCAAATTGTCGCTTTGCCCTATATAAGCCATATTTAAGTTTTCTTTATACTTTTCATACAAAATAATGTAGATGCCTTTTTTCTCTGCATATTCAAAGTCATCCATCTTTACAGGATTTGAAAATTCATAATTATTTATATTAACACTCATAAGATAATCCTCCATTTATAAAACGGCTGTGTGTTTGGCTATTCAGTTATTGAATCTTAGTAATTATTATAACATATGGAGTTACATCCATGTGGCTAAAGATTTCATCCAAACATACAGAAATTTTATTTTTTTATGGATTTAAGCTTCTTGCTTTGTTAAATAAGTAATAGCTTCATGCAAAGCCTTATTTTTACTTATTTTATGTTTTTTGGCATATTCTTTTAAGCTGATAATATCAGTTTCTTCAAGGTCAAAAGTTTCACGCTTTTTAGAAGCATATTGTTTTTTTCTTCCTGCTCCTTCTCGTGCTCCGCCTCTTCCAAAAGTTTTTTTATAATAATCAACACCAGAAATTTGCTCAAACTCTTCTTTACTGATAATTGTTTCATCAGCCTCAACATTGTCGACAGCTTTTTTAGTTACAAATCCTTCTGAATCTTTTACATACACATATTTATTCATAACTTTATCTCCTATGGCTTTAATCTTTTTTGAGCTAATTTAATGTAATAATTAGGTGCTTTTTGAGAATCTTTCTCGTAAATTAATCCGATTATAATTATTTGGTCGGCTTCATACTTGAATAATGACCGTAAATCTTTAGTCTTAATTTCAAATAGCTTCGGTGCTAAATAACGGGTTTTTACAAATTCGATACCTTTTGTACTGACAAGATTGTAATCGTCCTGCAAAAGGATTTGTTGGGCTTTAGAAAGGCTGTTATATTCCTTTTGAGCTTCTTTTAATTTGTCTACTTTAAATTTCACTATAAAACCCTTTTAGAAAATTACAAGTGCTTATCAATCTATTTTTATTATAATTTATTCTCTGAAAATTACAAGCCTATTTCAAAAACCCAAGTAAAAGATTATCCAATGATTTGTTCTAAAATATTATCGAAATCCTTGTCTAAAAAATGAGGTAAGTCTTTTTTTACTTCATTACACTTGTTAATACAATCATTTGTTATAGTAGTCTCAGGATTTTCATAAATATATATAGCAATTAAGTAAAAAAATAGTCTTGATAAGCTTATTTGCCATAGCTCTTTCTTTTTATAGAAACTATAAGGTAGAACTATCGAATAATAAGATTTTTCAAATTTTTCCAGTATCTTGTAAAATAATCGGTATTTAATTCTTTTAATATACGACCAAATGTATTTGCTATCAATAAATCATAACCAGTAAAGGTAGTCGGGTCTTGTATTGTATCTAGCATTTTAATTATTTTGTTAAACAAATAAACCAATAACTCTTCTTTTATTTTAGTATCATTTACTAAAGTTATAATCCTTCTAGTTATTTCATAATTATGAATATTTATATTAAATTCTTCTAAAATATCTTTATTTAATAAAGCAAGATATGATTGACTTGATAACTCTTGTAATTCTTCCTCTAAAATTATATTTTCATCAAATTCTTTAGCTTCATTACCTCTATAACATTCAATTAAATAATAAAGAAATCCATATAATTTTTCTTTATCTTCTAATTTAGAAGCGTTAATTTCATTAATGTTTCGTTTTGTATAAGATACATATCTTGATAAAGGGTATTCTATAATAACGTGAGCTGCTTTAAAACAAGGGTTAATAGATATTTCGTATTTTGAATCCTTAAAAATAAAGAGATGGTCATGCCTACAAGACCAACCAATAAATAAAACCTTTAAATCATCTCTTTTTGTGTTTTTAAACCACTTATCAAATTCAGTAAAAACATATTCGGATAAAAATGATAAGAAATAACATATTCCATATAAGTTTCGGACTTTTATTAAATCTGGATGATGAGCAATATCTAACAAATGAAATAGTTTTCTAGAAAAAGGTGTTTCTGTAATTTCTTTATAATACTGAAAGTATGCTTGATTTAAATTATTCGTTTGAGAAGGAATTAATTCATCTATGTTTTCAAAAATAGTAGTTACATTTTGTTGAAGAGATTTGCCTATCATTTCTTTTAATTCATCAGGGGGATGTCCGTAAGCAAGCGTTGATAAAATACCAAGAAAAAGTTTTGTTGAAATTTTTCTTGTGTTATTTAAATATTCAAAGATTTCTGAATAACATTCTTCTGTTATATGTATATTATCTTCGTTCCCTTGAAAAAATTTTGAAGCAAACAGGGAATCAACAGAAATATCTTTTATCTTTAAAATTTCTTCTAATAATATATCAAAACCTATTTCATTAATTAGCATTACTTGCTCACCGTAGGATATATTCTATTTTCATTGGAACAATTAGAAATTAAATCATCTAAATATTTATTTGCTTGCTCTTTAACTGTACCTTCTAGGCTCAATATACAGAAATCATAAGTTTTAAGAAGATTGTTTAAACTATTTGAAAGCATAAATATTTGTTTATCATGGGTTTGTCTGTTTTCTATTATCATAAATCTATCGTGAAATAATTTAGGTGTAAAATCGTACCAATTAAGCCTAGACGCAGGAAGATTATAATCTTTAACACTTTCTAACGTTTTGGTAACATTTGTTTTTATATCATCCTTAGTAACTTGCTCCGAGGTATCAGGGTCTTCATTGCCCCAACAAGAAATAATATTTATCTTAAGTGTTGAATTTTGCAGATGTAAAAGAGGATAAATGCTCTCTCGTGAAAAGAAAGGGTCAATTATTGTCAAATTGGTATTATTGGAAGTTAAAAGGCTGTTAATATATTTAATAACGTTAGTAACATTGTTTTCTGATGCTGAAAACCAATTACCTTTTTGATCGGTTTTAGGTGCTTGTGTAAATTTGTAAATTATATTACATCTATTATCAATTTCATTTTCTGATTTATTATCAGGATAATCGATTTTAAGCAGGTTGTTAGGAGTTGAAATAGTAACATCTTGTGTTTTTGCTTTTTTATTTTTAACCTCGTAAGGAACTTTTTTAATTGTCTGTCCAATCATGTTCATTTGCATATTAAGTCCTAACATCCAATAGGCTTTATCTTTATGTAAAAGTTTTCCATTATTATCAAAAACCCAATATTCATAACCTACATCATTCTTAATTTCGGTATTAAAAATAATTTCATTTATTCCTTTTTCAAGCATTTTTATTTCATCAAGTAAAATTTCTTGTAAAGTTGAATATACAATAAGATGAATGAAAACAGATTGTTCAATATTTTTTCTATTAAAAATATATTTGTTTAAGGTTTCTCTTGATATTGAAAGATTAAAGGGGACAGAGGTTTCTGCCCAAGGTTGGATTTCTGCCAATTCAAAACAGCCCAACCTTTTAGAATAATTACTGTTAAAAGATTGTGATGAGTCTTCTGCCAATATTTTTAAGATTTCTTTTAGTTCACTTTTATTATTTTCATCTAAATACTTTGCGCTTTCATATTCAAAAAAATCATTCGTAAAAAAGACATTCATATTAACCGTAGAGCCTATGGGCGATTCAAGATTTTCTTCAAAGTTATAATGCTGATTATTTTGAATTGTTTTTCTTTGATTGACTATATTTAACTCAGAAGACAAAAAAGAGTTTACTTTATTAAATTCAATAGTTGAATTGTTATAAATATAATCTTCTGAATTAATACTATAATATAAATAAACTGAATGATTAGCTATATCACCGATTTTTTGAGGTTTTGAATTTACGATTTTATTAAAATTTGTAGGTAATGATAATCCGTAAAGAAAAACTTTTTCCTTGTTTCCTTTTTTATTTTTATCACCTAAGAAATATAACCAATTTACTCGCATTTTCTTTAACCCTCAGAATTGGCATTATTTGTTTTTGGAATTAGGAAAAATCAACTTATAATACTTTTCCTCTTGTTCTTGCTGCCAATTTCTTGACCATTTCCAGTCAGCTGGATGAGGAGACTTATCTGTGCATTTATTGCAATAACTATATTCATAACCGCTGTGTACAGTATCCAAAGAATAGCCTTCGATTCTATGCTTATGATTGGTACAATATAATCCTTTTGGTCCCATAGTCGGAAGTTGCAGCCATTGCCCCATAGGACTAATGAAAGATTGATATAAATATAAGTATTTACAATTCCTTAAAGCTCTTTCAGGATTTAAATCATCTATCGCTATTTTTACAGCTTGACTAATATCATCTGTTTTATTATTTATATCTACTCCTAATGCTTTAACATGTTGTTTATAAAACTCAATTTCTTCTTCAATAGAAAATTCATTTTCGCTAATGCTTTTTTGTTGTTCTTCTAAAGATTGTTCAATGTATTGATAAGCTTCTGATTTAATATCTTTATCTTCAATCTTCTCTATCAAAGGAATTATATCCTTTTTTATGTTTAATTTTATTTTTTCAAAATCACAATCTTTTGAAATTTTTATCCCTTTATAACAAAGCATTGAAATTATTAAACAAAAATATTTATTCCACTTTTCTTTTGCCTCTATATTAGTATTAATAAGTGTATTTAGAGTTATTATCATCAAATTATCAAGAAAATTAATTATATTATCAATTATTGTATTTTCATTCAAGCTTTTTAAGAAAACAAAAATATTTACATTTGCTGAAATAACCTTTGGAAGAATATCTATAAGCATTATAGAATAATTATTTTCAATAATTTGTAAAATTTGAAGCTGAATATTTTTATATAATTCATTAATTTCATTAATAAGAGTTAATTTGCCAGATTCTAATTGTGTAACCCAAAATAAACCAAATTCTCTAGGGGTTTCTTTGTGCATTTTTAAATTTAAGTTCAACTGTAAAAGTATTTCACTTTTGATGGCAAAATCATTTATATTACAATAAGTTTCAGCAAGAATTTTTAAGATATTATTTTCTTCCAAATGTGTTGTAAAATTATGCATTTTCTCATATATGTTTATTCTCACTTCCATCATTTGAGAATGGAATTCTTGAGCGTTTTTATGTTCCTGCCTAACAATAGTTTGTTGATATAAATATTCTTCTAACAGTAAAGTATTAATTTTTAACCATACTGATTTATCTTTAGATTCATATATGTTATTTGACTTATTTTTGAATTCGTCAAATTGGCGTTTTTCAATTATATTTTTTAATTTGGCTAGCTCAATTTTTTCTTGTTCTGTTGTTAGTATCTCTGAAATTTTATCTTCACCAATAATGTTAATATGGCTTGAATAATCATAAAATTTTAAATTTTCCAAATTTTTTATACTAATTATATATAATGAGTTATTCAGTTCTTTTAAAATTTGCTCTGAATCTGTTTTAAAATTTGTGGCAGTATCAATATGAATTGACAAGGTTTTTTGCTGATTTTCGATTGCTTTATAATAATTTTCTAAATTTTTCTGATTTGTTTTTAGCGAAATCCAATAACAATGTGCTTTTATAACATCACAAACTATTAAAAAAGTAGGGATTTTAACTTCTTCTATTAAATATTTCGCATTATCAATATCAAAAGCAAAACTTACTATTTTATTGTTATCTATATAATTAAGATGTTCAGAACTTTTACTATCAGGACGAGGAGTAAATATTTCAAACTCATAATCAATCCCAAAATCTTCTTCACTACTTGTTCTTAACACCCAATGTTCAGGAATAGATGATTGAAATATTTGTCCAGCTTTTCTTCCAATTATTTGAGATTCTGATTGTTTCATAAAATAATCCAACTAAAAAATGAAGCTTCAATAATTTTATCACTAATTAATACAGATTATTTATTTTTATTTTCTCAATTTATTTTTATTTTTTAAAAGAAAATATCTGCTATTCTTTGCATTGCTTCTTGTTGAAGTTCGGGTGAAACATGGCTATAGGTATCTAAGGTTATTTGTACCCCTGCATGTCCGAGTATTTCAGAGACTACTTTTATATTTGCACCGCTTTCCAAAGCCCTTGTAGCGAAAGTATGCCGTAAAGAGTGGAAAGTTTTATGACCTATGCCTGCTTTTGTTAAAGTATTTTTGTAATGGTCTCTGAAAGTTCCGGGGTCGACATAATTTCCGTCTTCTCTGGCAAACACCATATTTAGATTGTTATAAGCCTTCCCCAAACTCTTGCGGTGTTTATCCTGCCGTTCTTTATGTTCTTTAAGCTTTTCCATAATAACAGGAGCTATATAAATTGTACGGTTTGAACTCGAAGTTTTTGTTTCTGCCCGTAAATCAAGTTTAGTCCTAAAAGTAGAGCCGTTATAATCTCTTAATCGGCTTAATTGCTTGTTTATGCGGATACTATTTTTCTCGAAGTTTATATCTTTCCATGTTAAACCAAGAACCTCACCAAGTCGCATTCCTGAGTATAACGTTAATAAAATTATCGTATCCCAACGATGTTCTAAACAGCAATTAACAAGTTTTTTCTGTTCTTCGGGAGTTAATACCTCGATTTGTTTTTGCGTCCTTCTCGGCAATGTTATGCCGTTGAGAGGATTTTTAATAAGTAAGTCTTCTTTAACCGCCTGCTCTAAAGCACAGTGCAAAACCACATGAATATTTTTAATAGATTTCGGGGACAATCCCCCTTTCCCGTCAACCCTTCCGCTTTTTAAAAATTCGTTATAAATTTTTTGAACTTGATGCAATTTTAGCTCATTTAACCTGATATGTCCCAAATGCGGTTTTAAATGGTGAACAATATCTGATTCATAACTGACCCTTGTTGTTATTTTAACTTTATTTACAACGTGGATTTCATACCAGTTATCAAGCCATTGTGCAACTGTTAATTTTGTCGGTTCAACTATAACACCCTTATTTCTTTCATTTTTATAAGCATTCAGCTTTTTTATGACTTCCTGCTGAGTTTTTGCAGAAAAATATTTAAACTTTTGTTTTCCGTCAGGTTTATATCCGATAGTAAGCATACCTTCCCACCGTCCAGACTTGGTTTTGCATATATGACCTTCGCCGTTTGCTCTTCTTCTTGCCATAATCTACGCTACTTCCTTTAATTCCCATTCTTTTACAAGCTTATAAAAAGTGTTGGGCTTTAATCCCAAGCGTTTCATAGCTTCTATGCCTGTTAAATTACGTTGTTTCCATTCACTATAAATAACAGACCAGTTTACAGGATGTTTAATTTCTTTTCTGCCTTTGTATTTGCCTTTTTGACGGGCAATAGCAATCCCTTCTTTTTGGCGTTCTAAAAGATTTGTTCGCTCAAATTCATAAATCGCCCCAATCATAGTAAGCATGAGTTTTCCTGTTGAAGTATCAGAATCAAGACTTTCTTTTAAGCTAATTAATTTCACGCCTTTTTTATAAGATTTTTCAACGATTTCCAGTAAATCCTTGGTACTGCGGGCTAGTCGGGAAAAATCTTTAACATAAATAACATCATTTTCTCTTACATATTCAAACATAGCCTGTAACTGAGGTCTATTCGTGTCTTTTGCGCTTGCTTTCTCTATGAAATACTTATCTATATCGTGCATTTTTAATGCTTCTTTCTGCCTTGTATCGTCCTGTTCTATTGTACTCACCCTGATATAAGCTATATTAGTTCCTGTAATCATCTCTCAGTCTCCTTTTTGGCTAATTTACTTTTGTTTTTTATCATAACGTCTTTTTGAGAGAAGTAAAGGGTTTCGCCAATATCTATTTGATAATTCTTAATCAAACTCTAAACAAATAGATTTAAGGAGTATTCTGATATTTATTTGAATTACAGTCTATATAAATACTAATAATATGTAGTTTTACTGGCTCTTATTAATATTGTTCTTGTTATAGCTTTTGTGGGTTTTAGAATCGGTTTTTCCTAAACGATTTGCAAATATTTTTTTTGACAAACGTTTTATTTCATCTTTCTGAGTTTTTGTAATGAGCTTAAAGTTAATTTCATAAATTTCTTTAAAATTGTATTTGAGTAATTGATTCTCTCTGGATTCGACTACAAATCTTATTCGCTCGCTTTGCCATATTGTATATGGGAAAAAGCCCCTAGTAATTTTCTTTTTACTTGCCATAGGCTGTTTAAGTTTCTTGTTAAGATATTCAACAACTAATTTTGCTATTGTTTCTCCGGGATTTGCTTCGATTACGATGTGCAAATGCCAAGGTTCATTACATTTTTCTTTTGCACCTTTAAAGGATTTAGGCACTATAATAAGCTTGTTTCTCCCTGGTTTTTTATTATCGTCAAGTTTTAAAACTGCATATCTAATATTTGTGCGACTTATACCAATAAAAGCATTAATATAATAATCAATTTTAGTTAATCTCAAATACTCCAGTTTTGCTTTTAAGGCTTCTGCACATTTTTCAGCATCTTCATAAGTTTTAAACAGTTTCTTATTATCTGTTAAGTATATAGACATTAATAAAGTTTCACGTTTGCTCATTTTTATTATCCTTTTATTATTCTTTAAAATACCAGTTCCAGCAGTTCCACAGTTCCATTTTTACTAATAACCCTATCTGTATTGGCTTTAAGCTGTATTGTGCCAGAACTGCTACGGAACTTTAGAACTGCTTTACATCAAATCCAGATGACTAAGTTCATAATTGTCTCGAACATCAATAACCAGACATCTTTTTTTAACACCGTTTATGCTAATCGGTTTAGTTGTTTGGTCTTTAGCTGAAATAATATTTTTATCGGTTTTTCCATATTTCAATAATTCTTTTGAAGAAGGAGGAAAATCTTTTTTAATTTGTTTGCGATAGCCTAAAAAAGCATTATATGCTTGTTCAAAATGAATACAAAGCAAGTGAATAGACATATCTTCTTTGTCATAAGCATATTTATAATCCTTTTCAGCTATAATTTTTTTGTTTCGAGCCAACAAAGGCAAAGATTTTAAAAATTCTTCCCAATGTGATTCGATTTTTAAAGACTGGTCGTAAAATTTAACAAACTTTTCAAAGTTTTGTCTGACTTCATCAGGTTGTGATTCTTCAGCAATATCAAGCAAAATTTTATAGCCCGTATAAGCAATTGCAATATTATCAATACTTCTGGTATCCAAATTACAATTTAACTTCTTTATGACTATTCTAGCCGTATTAAAAGAATCGATTATTTGACTTGATTTAAAGCTAATAATGGCGGGCAAAAGATTCGATAAATATTTTTCACGAACGTCATTAAATTCAATAACATTTTCAAGTTTAAAATTTTCAGGTTCAAAATTGCAAAGTAACAAGCGATTAAGAATTTCTGGTCGTTGAGTGGGTTGATAATTACTACTCAGCAATAATGTTGATTCAATAGATGTTTTAACTTTTGCTATTTTATCCCTGTTTATCCTTTGATAGGCTGATTTTATCAATCCTTCAAACAATGAATCGTTTATTACTTTTCCTGAAATCTCATCATAAATTACAGGTTTTCGGCTGTATTTTCCGAGACTTTGCCACATGCTTAAAATTGTTGAATCACCGCTGTTAATAAAGTCGTCTTTGAATCCATAAAGGGATGATATCGTATTTAATAAATTTGTTTTTCCCGCACTTGTTGTGCCATACAAGTAACCAACCGCAAAACCTTTAGATACTTTGAAAAACAAATCTCTATATCGAGCTAGTGATGCAAGTCCTAATATTAAAAGAGGTTCTGGAGAATTATTGTATCCATTATAGGTATTGTTCAAGAGTCTACTACTTAATTCTTTTGCAGAATACTCGTTTGAACGGTTTAAATAAGGTTTTGGATAAATTTCATCACTAAGTTTAATATTTTTAAATTCTGTCATTATTGTCAATCCTTTCTAATCTTCTAAGTTCATTACTTCATCAGTCCATAGCCAAGTATTTGTATCTACTGCAAGTCCAGGGCGAGTATATATACGTACAATTTCAGGGTTATTAATTATATACAATTGGCTCATGATTTTAAGGAAATCCGAATTTGAAAAAAAATCTATAAAATTTCCCCTCGGATAAAGAATTTTTTTAAAACTTGCTAAACTATTTTTATCTTTAGCAGGAATGTTTATTTTTACTGTACTATTACTATCATTTCTTACTTCCATCTCTAAATGGCTTTCTTCATCGCCATTAGAATTGACATATACATTAATTTTCGTTATACAAAAAGTATAATTTGACAATATTTTGTAATAATTCTGATAATGGTTTTTCTTTGGCTTATATCTAACTTTTATAAATTTATTGTCAAAAGAATAAAACCTTTCATAATTTTCTTCACTATTTGCCCAAAGGTTCATTTCTTTACCAATTACCCACCCCTTATCATTATTAATATTATTTATTATTGCGGACAGAATATTTTTGGGCGGGATGCCTAAACTACAAAGGCTGTAGTCTTGACGAATAACTTTATCAATTTTCCTGCTGTAGTTTGATATTTCTTCATCAGTAAAATTTTCGTCATTGCAAATAAATACAATATTTTCATAACAATTTGTTAGTTTATTAATGGCATTTATAAAAACCTCTTCATCGTCAGTATCTATATATGCCAATTGTGCCGTAAGAAACTTAGAAGTTAATTTAGAATTCTGTTCAGATAACTCTGAGTCATTTCCAGTTTTTAAAATCTTAATCTCTTCTGTTGATTCAACTTGGTTAATAAACTTTATACAATTCTCCGATTCAAGTTGTTCTTTTTTAATTTTTTCCATTCTTAATTTCCTCCATTAACTATGTTTTGTTTTGCCCAGTTTTCAAGCTCTGACTTTAATACCTTGCGCAATCGCCCGATTTTAACTGTGGGAAAGGATTTAGATCGCATCATGGAGTAAATTGTGTTACGTCCAACATCTAAAAGTTTGGCTGCTTCCATGGGCGATAATAGTAATTTCTCTGACATTTTGTTTACCTCATGTTTTCTAAATTAAATTTTTGGCATTACAGTTTCCGCAGATAGCGTCTTGTTTTAATCTGTGAAAGCTTTGTAATATATGAGATTATGCCAGATAAAATTATTAATTTACTATTATAAAAACGAAAGCCCCATTATTATTGAATTTAAGGCATATTTTTTGAAAAATGTTTTCAATCTTCTAATAAATCTTCGCCTGTAAAAATTACAGAATGCGGATTTTTTATAGCAAATTCTTCTATCTTTTTTTCCTGATAAGAGTTAAAGAAACCTACAGGATGTGAGAATTTTGCCATTTTACTTAACTTTTGAGTTAAATTCTTTATTCTTGTTTTGTAATCACTATTCGCCACAATCAACCAACTTTTCTTCTAAAGCTTCTATCCTCTTTATAATTTGTTCTTGTTCCCTAATTTTTAATGTTGCATCAAGTATTGTAGTGCTTGCTTTTAATCGTGCATTAATAGAATTTTTTTCATCTTTCATAATGGAAATAAGCGTATTAACGGCTAATCCAGAAGCTAATTGCAATTTATTCAGGTATTTTTCTATTAAATCCGCTTTTATTATTTGTAAATCTTTATTCAGACCATTATTAAGCCATTTATGGGCTGTAGCTTCCGTTATTTGAGCTTTTTTTGCGGCTTCCGATATAATTCCACAATCTAAAAAAGCAATTAGAAAATCTGATTGCTTTTTAGTATAACCGCTTATTTTTTCAGCAAAATTCAAGTCCATTTTATAGAAAATCCTATAATTTGCTATAGTATCTTATACTTTATAACTATAAATGAACTTTCCTTCTGGATACTATTATAAAATTTGCCTTAAACATTTCTCAATATTATGTCTTTTGCCCATTGTTCAATTTCGGGCTTTTCGTATATAACAAATTCCTGCCCTCTATCGACACATCTTAAAAGACAATAATCATTTTTATTTTCCCATCGTTTAATGTCTGTATGATAGGTCATTATTGTGTTGCAATCAGGATGAAAATATTTAGGCAATTTCCAAACAGTCTTTTTACTTGGCTCGCTTGATAAAACTAAATTTTCATCATATTTAAAAACTCCTGCACCTGCTAAAGAATTATCAAGACTTAATTTGTCTGTTGCAATATATGCAGTATTATTCGGTCGGTTTTTGTCTTCAAAATGCGGATGTGTTAAATAATGTTCAGGATAAACTTTGTCGACAATTTTTATTTTTTGTCCAATTTCCAAATATCCCCATATAATATGCCTACCTTCTTTATCATTCGGGTCATATTTATATCCTGAAGCTGTTTTAATAGTATTTCTAAACCAACCGAAAAAGAGGAAAATATCGCCCTCTTTAACTTTATGATTATCTAAATGTGAAGCAGAAGCACTACATTGTCCAAATATAGCTTCCCATTTATTACAATTACGCTCTATGACTGAATAATTTATATCAGGGTCGAGGTGAACTCTTGAATTTTCGGTATATTTTTTAATTCCTAATTGCTTCATCAAGTCTAAATATGGCAAATCTTTATGTTTTAAAGCATTGTAATAAATTCCTGCACTATCTTCGGGAATAGGAAAAGAAATCATCGTCCCGTCTGGAAGTATCGGACTTGGATAACCACCTGATGCCGAATCAAAACCTTTTCTGCTTAAAATAATCTTTCTCAAAATAATTTACCTGTTTGCCCGAATTTTAATAAGTAAAAATTTTCATTTTTTGCATGCGTGCAAAATTTATTCACATAATAACAATAAAATTGCATGTATGCAAATTAATAATGAACACTTAAAATGCTTAGGCAAACATATAAAAACATTAAGAAAAGGCAAAAAGCTTACTCTTAGTGCTTTATGCTATAAAAATGGGATGGAACCTTCTACTTTGAGTAGAATTGAAGCAGGATTGGTTGACCCTAAATATCTTACTTTGCTTAAAATAGCTGAATCTTTAGATACAAATTTGTCAAAACTTCTGGATTTTTAATAATTATTTTGAAGAACCTTCAAAGCTACCGTATTTATCATAATATTTAACTTTATTGCCACTTTGAACAGAATGTCCTTGATAACTTCCTGTTTTGTCATAGACTTTAGTTTTATTACCGTTTTGCACGTATTTACCTTGGTAACTGCCGTATTTGTCATAGACCTTTACCTTTTGTCCATTCTCAAGATTTAACGTGCCGTTTTTCTGAATGGCAAAGCAAGGGGATATTAAAATCGATAAAAACATGAATAAAATTGTAATTTTTTGCATATTTCTTATTACTATATTCTAGGTTATTTTTTCTTTATCAACTTTATTAGTGGCTTCACCTAGCCAAATTCCTATTTTTGCAATAATATAGCCCATTGTTAATGGTTGTGGATATTTTGAGTTAAGTTCATCCCTTTTATCTCTTAATTCAAAAATTTTACCTTTGATATAGGTTTCATCATAATATTTAGCCTCTATTTCATAAAACATTTCTGCTTTAGAATTTAAACTATTATAACTATGTCCTGCTTCGTTATGAATTCTTATTTTTTCACCCGGATTAAAAAACATAACTAGTGAAGACAAAATAAGTGCTATGATTGCTAAAATTCGTATTGTATATGAATTTGTGTCAGAAAAAGTGTATGCAATCGTAATACTTGAAGCAATAATAATTCCAATAGTAAGGGTATGATAAAGCAAAGACCATATTGCTGCCGAATTATAATGAGATTTATAGGCATACAAAGAATTTTCTTCAATTCTTTTAGCTGATTTTATTATATTTGATTTTAACTTTTCATCCATTAATCATTCCTTCTCTAACAATAACTAGGAAATTTATCTCCTAAAATAGATTTCCAATTATTAATAGCTTCTTTAATATATCCATTCTTTTCATAATTTTCAGCATTAATCGCTAAATTGTAAGAATTATCTATAAGTTTTGTCGCTTTTTCATTCGTAGTTCCTGTTTGATAGCCATTTACTTGTCCGCCATAACCTGATGGGTCAGTTGCTTTTTTTGTTATTTTATTTTTTGCTTTATCAAAGAAAAACCTTACCCCACTTGAATAATTAGATATAGTTACATTGTTAAAAATATCTAAAGCTAAAAGTTCAAGATAAAATGAAGTAAAAGGATAATTATTATAACGATTCCAACATTTTATCATTTTAATTATAGGCACTAAGTTTCCATTTTGTTTTTTATTTAAATCTGTAATCAAACTTGCATGAACAGTTGGGTCTGTTGCTATCCATGTCTTTTCATATGTATTAGGAATTAAATACCCACCGCCTTTACGGTTAAAAGCAGGAACAACATCCACAATAAAATCACTAAATGTTAATGTCACTGCTTGACCATTTCTACTAATTTTAGGAGTTGTATAAGTTTTTAATAATGTATTTTTAACTTTATCTAATATATATTCGGGATGTTCCCAGTTATAATATTGGACATCCATGACAACAAAAATATCAATATCAGAATCTTTAAGGGGAGCTATCATTGTTGAACGTGCATAAGAACCTGTTAAAAAAGAATTTAAAACGATTAAGTCTTTAGTAACAGCATCTCTAACATTATTTTGACGTGTTGATACGGTTGATTGCTGTAAGCCAGTAATCTCAAGATTGGATTTTAAAGTCTCAAAGCCTGCTTTTACAGTTGTAGCCATTTCTCACTCCAAAATAAAATTATATTTCAATAATATTACAAAATTGATTTATATCCTATAATAAGACAAATTAAGACTTTAAAAGAAATAAGAGCTTTTTAGGCTCTTATTTCTTTTAAAGTCTTACGCCTGGAGGGATTCGAACCCCCGACCTTCCGGTTCGTAGCCGAACGCTCTATCCAGCTGAGCCACAGGCGCATTTTATTTTTAATATTGGGTATAATATTAGGTTTTTTCTTAAAATTTAGTTTCAGCTAATTCTGAATCTCCTTTGTTTATAAGCATTTCTGCCAATTGTTTTGATTTTTTACCTTTTGGTTCGTAGCCAGACACTCTATCCAGCTGAGCTACAAGCGCATATTACGGATTTTTGAATTATTCAATTTTTTTATTTTTCGGAATTGTTAATTTTAAGTGAATAGTTTATTTAATTTTATTTCAGTAAATAAATTTTACTTAAAAATAAATATAGCATAAACATATATACGCAAGCAGAATAAAGAAAAATCTTTTGCAGGAAACTTATGAAGCCCTTGATGCCATCGATAAGGAATCTTTCTAATAACACCACCACACTTTGGAAGATTGCTTCGTTTGGTCAAATTTAGTTTATATTCAACGTTTCATGCCTAGCAATGACAATTCCAATTAGGAAAACATCTTAATGTAAAGTTTTGTAAAAACATAAAAAGTAAAAGGACAATTTTTTATCTTTAGGTAACTTGTATCTTCATAAAGTAAGAAAGTTAATTTAAAAAATAAGGAAAATAAAATCATGCAAATTAACAACACAACAAATGTCCACAACAAAAGTTTAGGTTTTCAGGGCGTAAAAATGATCCTAATTTAGCAGAATTCGGGTCGGGTTTTGTAAAAGAATTACTAAAAGCAAAGACGGTACTTGAAGAGCGTTATGGAAACAAAGTAGATATTTTTGTACACAAAATTTCTAAAAATATAGGCGATGTTTCTAATCGTATAGATTTAGCTGTTCCTGAAATTATAGTGGAAGCAGAAAAATACATAAGTAAAACAAAAACATACAAAAAGAATCTTCCTCAAAGTTTTAGAGATAGACTTTTCAGAAGACCCGTTGAGTGTGTTAAAGAAGAATATATATCCAGAAGACCCTTTAGCTCACTTATAGGAAGAGAAATATCTCCGGAACTAAAAAGTGAAGGGATTATAGAATCAATAAGCAAACAGGTAGAAGACACCAGAATGTCTTTACATGAAAAATTAACCAAAGAATATGATTTACGCAAAGCAAAAAGAATTTTAGGGGTAGAAACTTCTCCTAAAAAACCTGAAATTTATATTGATGATTCCCATTTTCCTTTGTAAAAACCGCATGAATCCTGGAAATGTCATTCTGAGGGCTTTAGTCCGAAGAATCTGTCCAGATAAGCATTAAAGCTTAAATCCCAAAAGGGACAGATTATCCCCTTCTTTTTCGATTGATTATCGAAAAAGCGGGTTCCCTGTTTCGCTCAACATGACAGGGTAAAAATTAATTAGCTAGTAGGGTGGGTTTAAACCCACCAATCATCTCAAAAGCATCGGATGTTCATTTTCTTTGCAGTAAAGAAAATGAAGACGGACAAAGGGTAGCAGACCCTTTTACAAACAAAACAAGTCCCTCAAAATATCTGGCTTATTGATTTAAAAATCTGGACTATCTCTGCATCAAAACGCTGTACATCTTTAATATCACAGGATTTTAAATCACTAACTATATTAACCGAATACAAAAAAATAACCTGATTTTTAAGCGGATGTTATAATGCCATAGGAAAACAATCAACGGGGAAAACCCCCGCAGGAGTACAAGGGAAAGTCTGGCATAAAAAGCTTGCAGGCTTTTTATGCCAGACTTTCCCTTGATAGCAAAATAAAATATTTCTCAGGAGAAAAATAATGACCATAAAAGTAATTGGCGGTGGGTTGGCCGGCTCGGAAGCAGCTTTGCAACTAGCCAAAAACAATATAAATGTCGAATTATACGAAATGCGCCCTGAAAAAACAACCGGCGCACACCAGACAGATAAATTAGGCGAACTTGTTTGCTCTAACAGCCTTGGCTCAAACGATATAGGAGCTGCGAGCGGACTGTTAAAAGAAGAATTAAGAATATTAGGCTCTTTTCTCATAAAATTTGCCGACGAAAGCAGCGTCCCTGCCGGAAATGCGCTTGCTGTAGACAGGGATATTTTTGCCGAAAAAATCACAAACGCCATAAAAACAAATCCTTATATAAAAGTTTTTAACGAAGAAATCACGAAAATACCAGACAATTCACCTGTGATTATTGCCTCGGGTCCGCTGACTTCAGAAAGCCTGACAAAAGCGATAATTGATTTTACAGGAGCTGATAACCTGTATTTCTTTGATGCGATTGCCCCTATAGTTGAGAAAGATTCAGTGAATTTTGACAAAGCTTTTTGGGCAAGCCGCTATAATAAAGGCGAAGCGGCTTATATAAACTGTCCAATGAATCAGGAAGAGTATGATAGGTTTTACGAAATCCTCACAACTTCCCCGAAAATTGAACTTAAATCCTTTGAAAAAGACGCAAAATTCTTTGAATCCTGCATGCCGATAGAAGTTATGGCTTCAAGAGGAAAAGATACCTTAAGATTCGGTCCTCTAAAACCTGTAGGACTTATTGATGATAGAACAGGGGATAAGAATTTTGCTGTTGTTCAACTAAGACAAGATAACAAAGCCGCTACTTTGTATAATTTAGTGGGATTTCAAACGAATTTAAAGTGGGGAGCTCAAAAAGAGCTTATTCAAAGTATCCCCGGACTTGAAAATGCTTCTATAGTTAGATACGGAGTAATGCACAGAAATACTTTTATTCACAGCCCATCTGTTCTTGAGCCGACATTGCAGTCTAAAAAAAGACGGGACTTGTTTTTTGCAGGACAAATAAGCGGTGTTGAAGGGTATACAGAGTCTATTGCCACAGGACTTCTTGCAGGAATTAATATGGGCAGGTTTATAAATAATGAAAATCTGTTAAAATTTGAGCCGGTGTCAATCCTAGGAGCTTTAACTTCTTATATCACCTGCCTTGAACACAAGAATTTCCAGCCGATTAACAGCAATTGGGGAATTCTACCCCCTATGGAACTCGATAAAAAAACTAAAAAAGACAAGAAGCTTAAAAACAAGCTTCTTGCCGACAGGTCTATAGATTTCGTGAAGAATTTAGACTGCTTGGTTGCTCGCGAGTAACGGCATTTTAATCAGGTAAAGTCCGCCTTTCAGCCATTAATGGTGCAGCGATGCTGCCTCGCAATTCGCTTTCAATCCGAGAAAAAATAAAATTTAAAATTTCCGCTTCGTTATTAGAATGAGTTCAGCCTGCATCGCCTGCTCATCACAGCCGCTTCGGCTTTCACTCCCGCTTCGCAGTTAACAACTGATAACGGTACTTAAAATTTCACCGGGTTTGAAAAGTCTTAAAATGTTAAATGAACTTTGAGTTTTTGCAACTTTGTAGTTGAGGAAGTTGCAGATTTCGTTGTCGTAGTCGTCTCTTTTGGCGATTAAAGAATTTACGCCCACTAGGTCAGAAATTAAGCTTGCATGTTTGATCGCATCATAATTTTTGATTGCGCAATAGTTTGCAAATTTTAATTCTGCTACCCATTCAGAACTCCCTTGTTTAAACTACTAACTCATCACAACGGTAAGGCATCTTGATTTAACCAACTTATTCATATTAACCATGTTTTTTATGAGTTTCAACATGGGTTTATTGTTAACTTTTTGATTTTATAAAAAAATGAGGTTTTCTATATATTTAATATATATTGAGTAAATATGAAGTATGTAGAAAGATGGTCTTTCGTTACATTTATTCATTAAATTTCTGATACAAAAGTACCGCCGAAACCCTTTTGTACAAAGATATATTAAGTGTCGTTTATACTCTTTTTTTATTAAGAGAAAAACAAGTGCTTTATATACACTTTATATTAAATGTTTGATGTACACTTAAAAAGAAATGTTACGGATTTTTAAATTAATTTTTAAATTTATAAAACTCAAATAAAAAGTTTAAAAACCCCTAAAATTTTGTTTATCTTTGAAAAAACAAATTTTATCTTCAAAAAAATCAAGCTTTTTAACTATTTTTTAAACAAAAACATCAAAAAGTTGGTTGATTTCTGATATTGCTAAATTATGCACATGCTTGACCAGTAATAATGATGTTATATAAACATATGTATATATATTTATTGAGACGGATTAAGTAGCTGGTTTAAATTTGAAATATTTTTATTTAAAGAGTAATATATGCTCAAATGGTTATGTTAAATCATTCTAAGGAGGCAACAATGGTAAGTGCTACATTTGTACCAAGCGGAAAAGAGTTATCAAAAGACGAAATCAAGTCATTGATTACAGAAAACAACGTTAAATTTGTCAGATTACAGTTTGTTGATATTAACGGACAAGTTAAGAATATGGCTGTTCCTGCTGACAAGATTGACAGCATCCTCAATAATGAAATTATGCTAGATGGATCTTCAATTAAAGGTTTCAGAAGTATTGAAACATCAGATATGTATTTCTTTCCTGATAGAAAAACATTCTGTATCCTTCCTTGGCGTGGAAAAGAAGGCTCAAATGTCGCAAGATTGATTTGCGATATTTACAATCCTGATGGAACACCTTTTGAAGGTTGTCCTAGAACCAATTTAAAAAGAGTTCTTGAAGAAGCAAAAAAACTCGGTTATACAATTAATTTCGGTCCTGAAGCTGAATTTTTCCTTTTCAAAAAAGATGAAAACGGAAGACCAACTTCTGTAACTCATGACGCTGCCGGCTACTATGATGTAGGACCTGAGGATCTTGGAGAAGATCTTAGAGCTGAGATGGTTCATACTCTTCAAGATATGGGCTTTGAAATTGAAGCAAGCCACCATGAAGTTGCTGAAGGTCAGCATGAAATCGACTTTAAATATGGCGATGCTTTAACAACAGCTGATAATGTCGTGACTTTCAGAGTCGCTGTTAAATCAATCGCGGCTAAATACGGTTTACATGCCACATTTATGCCAAAACCAATTTTTGGTGTTAACGGTTCAGGTATGCATTGCAACTTCTCTCTTAATAAAGACGGCAAAAATGCTTTTCTTGATGAATCAAAACCATATCAATTAAGCCAGGAAGCTCTCTGGGCTATTGGTGGAGTTCTTAAAAACGTAAGAGGTATTGCAGCTATTACTAATCCTACAGTAAACAGTTACAAACGTTTGGTTCCAGGTTATGAAGCTCCTGTATATCTTGCATGGTCTGCTGCTAACAGAAGCGCCCTTTTAAGAGTTCCTGCAAAACGCGGTCCTGCTACAAGAGTTGAGTTAAGATCACCGGATCCTAGTTGTAACCCATATATGGCTTTTGCCGCAATCTTGACAGCGGCTTTAGACGGTATTCAAAACAAAATTGATCCGCCTGCGCCTGCTGAAACAAACATCTACCACTTGACTGAAAAAGAAAGAAAGAAAATGAAAATTGATTCTTTACCGGGCAGTTTGGAAGAGGCTCTTGATTTGCTCGAGAAAAGTCCTGTTGCTAAAGAAGCTCTTGGTGAACACATTTTCAACGAGTTCATTTCAGCTAAGAAAAGAGAGTGGGATTCTTACAGAACCGCAGTAACTCAATGGGAACTCGATACTTATTTAGAAAAATACTAAGAATTGTCATTCTGAACTTGTTTCAGAATCTATTCCCCATAAACAAAAAATGCGGCACGTGCCGCATTTTTTGTTGGTATTTTTATTTTTGCTAACTATCTTTTAGGTAAATTCTCAGCAACTTTTGTAATAAATCCAATTAATTTTTCTCTTGCTACTTCAGGTGGATTTTTGCTCATAATGTCTGCAAGTTTGTTTACATATCTAAAATAACTTTTATTTGGTCCTGCTTCTAGTAGCCCTCTATCTTGCTGCATTTTTTTTATCATATTTACAGAATTAGCCGTCGATAATTTATCTTCTTTTAATAATTTAGCAGATTCATCTCTGATAATGCTTGCCCTCTTTGTTTTTATGCGAAGAGCGGTGCTTTCATTTTCTTTTAAATAATCAGACCAAGTATAAAGATCAGTATGATGCTGCTTGGAAGTTGCTAAAAACTCTTCTTTAGTTTTATGTGAAAAGCGCTCTGTCTGTGGATATGGAGGAATCGCTGAATTAAATGAGATAGACATGTTTCTAATCTTAACCTTTCTTTTTTTTTAAATTATTTTTTAGTAAAAATTTGTTTTTTAGATTACATATACTTAAATGACCCTAAAAATAAAAATTGCTAAATTTTACCCCTCCTGAAATAAAACTTTACAAAAGTCGTTGGAGTGGGCATGGATAGAATAGCCGTCATTGCGAGGCAATAAATACGGCAAATTCTATGGTTTATCTAACGAAGCAATCTTCCCATTGGCTATGCCCGACAAAAGGAAGATTGCTTCGTTACTTTAATTATTTTATTTTATAGATGTTTAATGCCTCGCAATGACAATTCCACACAGGATAGTTGAAGGATTGAATACTTTTGTCATCCCGAACTTGATTCGGGATCTTTCCCTCAAACAATTTTAAGTTTAAATTCCAAAACAGATAGATGCTGAAACAAGTTCAGCATGACATTTCATCATTATATGCAAAATTGAATAGATCTCCCCCTTCTTCGGGGATACTTAATCCCCAAAGTGGGTTCCCTGCTTCACTCAGAATGACAATTAAACTATTATTTGTTCAATTAAACATTGTAAGAAGAAATGGAATTATAAAGTTTTTCTTTTTGTTCTGTCGTAAGTTTTACAAGTGGTGGTCTTACTGTTTCTGTAACAAGTCCTTTTTTTGCCAGAACGGCTTTTACAGGGATAGGATTTGGGGAAGTAAATATTGCTTTGAACATCGGGTATGCTTTAAGATGAAGTTCAAGAGCTTTTGATATATTTCCTGATTTGAATTCTGTAATAATCTGTTTAATATCTTTTCCGATGATGTGAGAAGCCACGCTGATTACGCCGTAAGCTCCTATTGACAGCATGGGAAGTGTTAAGCTGTCATCTCCGCTGTAAATAACAAAATCTTCAGGTGTTTGAATTTTGATTTCTGTTACTAAGTCAAGATTTGGATTGCTTTGTTTTACTGCGGCAATGTTTTTGTAGTCGTTGGCGAGTTTTGAGATTGTTTCAGGCTCCATGTTAATGCCTGTTCTTCCTGGAATATTATATAAAATTATCGGAAGGCTTGTGGATTTTGCAATTTGTCCGAAATGTTCCAATAAACCAGCTTGGGAAGGTTTGTTGTAATAAGGGACAACAGATAAAATTGCATCAGCTCCCGCTTTTTCTGCTTTTTGTGTGCTTTCAACAGCAGTTCTTGTACTGTTTGAACCTGTACCCATTACAACTTTAGCTTTGTTTCCGACTACATTTTTTACGACTTTTAAAATTTCAAGTTCTTCTTCATGGGTTAAAGTTGGGCATTCGCCCGTTGTTCCTGCTACAAGAATAGTGTCAGAGCCGTTATTTATAAGATAATCTGTTAATTTTTCAACTTCATTATAATTTACTTCAAAATTTTCGTTAAAAGGGGTTACCATTGCGGTGATTACTTCACCTACGTTTATGCGCATAGTTTATTCTCCTTAATTTGGAACTTTTGCTAAATCCATTTCCACGAGTTTTTCTGCAATTCTTACTGTGTTTAGAGCCGCTCCGATTCTTAAATTGTCGGCTACAACCCATAAAGCAAGCCCGTTATTAAGAGCGAGGTCTTTTCTTATTCTTCCGACGTATACAGGATCTTTTCCGGCAGCTTCTATCGGGGTAGGATATTCGGATTTTTCAGGATTATCTATAACTGTAACGCCATAAGCTGTTGAAAGGATTTTTCTTGCTTGTTCAGGGGTTATTTCTGTTTCTAATTCGACTCTTACATCTTCACTGTGACTGATAAATACCGGTACTCTTACGGCTGTGCAGGAAATTGGCGTGTCATCAGCGAGGTGAAGAATTTTCTTTGTTTCTTCCACTACTTTCATTTCTTCTTTTGTGTAGCCGTTTTCGCAGAAGACGTCAATTTGTGGAATTAAATTAAATGCGATTGGTTTTGTTGTGAATTTTTTATAATGATATTCTTCTTTGTTTACAGCAGCTTTTGTTCCTTCAAAAAGGTCGTCAATAGCATCTTTTCCTGCGCCGCTTACTGACTGGTATGTGCTTACGATTAAGCGCTTTATTTTTCCGCATTCGTGAAGAGGTTTTAAAGCAAGCATTAATTGGGAAGTTGAGCAGTTCGGGTTTGCTACGATTCCTTTATGCCATTTTAAGTCTTCGTCGTTTACTCCCGCTATTACAAGAGGAACATCTTTTTCCATTCTGAAAGCGCTGGAGTTGTCAACAAGTACAGCGCCTTTTTTTATTATTTCGTCAACAAGAGCTTTGCTTGTACCGGCTCCTGCTGAAGCAAGAACAATGTTTACGCCTTCAAAAGCTTCCGGTGTGGCTTCTATTATTGTGTGGGTTTCTCCTTTAAACTTAATTTCTTTTCCCGCGCTTCTTTTACTTGCGAGAAATTTTATTTTGTTATACGGAAAATTTCTTTCTTCAAGGATTTTGAGGATTTCTCCTCCTACAACACCTGTTGCTCCTAAAACTGCAATATTTGGTTTGTTCATTATCTATACGCCTCTGATTTTGATATATATTAAGTTTAATATAAACAATCAAATAAGAGGTGTTTTTTATAAAGTTTTGTTAAACCTGTTGGGGTAAAAATGTCAATTATTTTTATGTTCGTTTTTTAAGTAATTAGCAATTAATTAAATTTTTAATAAAGAAAGAAGGAAAAGGAAATTATGGTCAATTCAGTACAGCCAATTCAAACAGGAACAGCAAGTTTAAACAAAATCGGATTTGCGGCAGAAAAAGAAACCGCACAGCCTCAGGTTTCTTTAGAAACGCCTAAAGATGAATTTGTAAAAAAAGAAAGCCATGCTGTAAGAAATGGCGCTCTTGCAGGCGCGGCGGCCGGTCTTGCTTTAGTGGGAAAATCAGTATACAGCAATATAAAAGCAGGAAATCGCTTAAGTCTTGTAGGTGTGGGTCTTGTTGCAGCTCCGTTTGCATTAGCTGGATCGGCAGTTGGCGCAGCAGTTGGCAAGGTTATAAAAATGGTCAGCAAAAAGGATTAATTTTTAAAGAATATTTTCAAGTCCGTAAACAAACTCATTATTGTTCACAACCTGTCTGATTCCAAGCACAACCCCCGGCATGAAACTCAATCTGTCAAAAGAATCATGTCTTATGGTCAAAGCTTGCCCGGGTGAACCGAAAATAACTTCCTGGTGGGCGATAAAGCCGGGTAATCTTACGCTGTGGATGTGAATATTTGATTCTGTAACTCCGCCTCTTGAACCTTTAAAAGTTTCAATTTCAGGGCAGTTATCTTTTCCGAATTCTGCGCGTTCCTGTGTCATTAACTGGGCGGTTTTTATTGCTGTGCCTGATGGAGCGTCTTTTTTATTGTTATGGTGAAGTTCTATAATTTCCGCATTTGAGAAATATTTTGCGGCTTTTTGTGAAAACATCATCATAAGAACCGCGCCCACAGCGAAATTCGGCGCGACTAAAGCCCCCAAGCCTTTTTGCGATGACAGCTTTTTAAGTTCTTCAAGCTGGTTTACAGTTAAGCCCGTGGTTCCAATTACTGGTCTTGCGCCGTTTTCAAGGATTAATTTTGTATTTAAAAACACTAAATCAGGGTTTGTAAAATCAACAACCACATCAATTTCTTTTGTTTTCAGCGCATTTTCAAGGGAATTTTCTATTAAAACGCCGCAGGATTTGTTTTCTACGATTTCTCCTATGTCTTTTCCTGTATTTGTTATATCTATAGCGGAAACAAGTTCTAAATCAGCCTCCGCATTCACCGCTTTGATGACCGACTGTCCCATTTTTCCGCAGGCACCGCTTACTGCTACTTTAATTTTGTTTGCCATGATAATTTCCTTTATTTTTACCTTTGTTGAGCTTTCATTGAATGAGGGAAGATTGCTTCGTTAGTTTGATAAAAGCTTTTCACATATGTTTTGTGCCTCGCAATGACAAAATGACAATACAATGAAGATAATTTACATGCAATTTTATATTTTTGTTTTTGGTATAATTTAATCGACTTAATGGTTAGTGTTAGTGAATAAAGTCCAAAAAGAGGATATTATATGATAAATTCAGTTGTTCTCGTGGGAAGAGTCGGTCAAGATCCGGAAATGAAATACTTTGAGTCCGGCAAAGTTAAAACAGCTTTTTCTGTTGCCGTAAACAGGTGGACAAAAGAAGGCGATAAAACTGACTGGTTTAACATAGAATTATGGGATAAAAGCGCGGAAATAGCCGGCGAATATGTAAAAAAAGGTCGTCTTGTCGCTATAGAAGGTCGTCTTGATGTAAGCAGTTGGACCGACAATGAAGGCAACAAAAGAGACAGATACTTTGTGAGAGGCAGTAACCTCCGTCTTCTCGGCGGCAAGGGCGAATCTTCCTTTGTGAATGAATAGATCCATTAAGGAGACGTTAATTGACTTTAAAAAGTAAAACTATCGGGATAATAGCCGATGATTTAACAGGCGCAAATGATACAGCTTTGCAGTTTCATTTAAAAGGCTGTAATATACAGATTTTGCTCGACTATACTATAGAGCCTTCAGGAAAATCAAACACTCAGGCATGGTCTATAAGCACTGAAACCAGAAATAAATCTCCTGAAGAAGCTTATAAAATCGTTACAGATGCTACTGAAAAGCTTATAAATAATTTTAATGCCGAATATATCTACAAAAAAATAGATTCAACTTTAAGGGGAAATGTGGCTAAAGAAACTTTGGCTGTGTTAAAGAGCATGAACGGCGATGCTGCTGTTATAGTTCCCGCTTTTCCTGCGGAAGGAAGAACAACAGTGGGCGGTTATCACCTACTCAAAGGAGTTCCTCTTGAAAGAACTGAAGTTGCCAGAGATCCTCATTCTCCGATATTTCAGTCGCATATTCCCACTCTTTTAAAACAGCAGACGGATAATGAAGAAATTATAGGACATATTCAGTTGATGACCGTTATGAAAGGGGCGGGTCCTGTTTTGTTAGAACTTAACAGGCTTGTTAAAGAAGGTAAAAAACTTATAGTTGTCGATGCTGTTTCTACAACTGATATGGAGCAGATAGCTCTTGCTATTGAAAAATCAAGTTATAATCTTCTTCCTTGCGGTTCAGCAGGTCTTGCGCAAGTGCTTACAAAATCTTGGCTGCCTGATACCAAATATCAGCATATACCTAAAGTCATTCCAAAGCTCCCTGTCCTTATTGTTTCAGGAAGCATGGCAAGTCTTTCCAAGACACAGATTAAAAAGCTTGCTGAATCAGACGAGTTTGATTCTTATGCGCTTGAGCTTTCGCTCGAAGATGTGTTGACAGAACCTCCTGAAGAGCTTATTGAAAGAATTTTAGAGCATCTTGAAACAGAAAACATTGTTGCTGTGCATGTTAACATTTCTGATGAGGATGAAGAAGAAAAACTTAAAGAGCTTGGGTTGGAAAAAGAAAAAATTTCCAGCATTATTACTGATTATCTGGCAAATTTAAGCAATAAAGTCATAAAAAAACAAAACCTTATTTTTCTTACCATAGGCGGAGAAACCTCGTATAAATGCTGCAATGCTATAGGAAGCAAGCAGTTACAGCTTATTGACGAGGTAGAGCCTTCAATTCCTCTTTGTCTTGATCTTGACGCCCAATGGATTGTCACAAAATCAGGCAATTTCGGAATGCCAAATTCGCTGGTAAACATTCTCAAGTACTTTAAACAACATCAGCCTTAATCCTATTGTCATTGCGAGGCATAAAACATGTATTATAAGCTAAAATTGGTTTTACGAAGCAATCTTCCAAAATGGCGTATTGTCATCAGGAAGATTGCTTCGTAAGTTTAATCAATAATTTTACAGGCGTTTCATGCCTCGCAATGACAGTTCCAGCCATTTAGCAAATCAAGTTACTTAAGGAAAAAATGAAAAATAATAAAAGAATAGCAATAACAATAGGTGATGCAGGCGGAATTGGCGCTGAAATCATAATTAAGGCGCTTAATTCTCCGGAAATTTCTGTGAGTCCTGATGATGTTCTGCTTATAGGAAATCGAAATTGGTTTTACAATACTGCCGCCGAATTAGGTTTTAATTTTCATGAAAATATTGAATTTTTTGATATTCCGCTTGATGTTTCAAAAATTGTAGTAGGCAAACCGACTATAGAGTCCGGGAAACACTCTTTTCTTGCTCTTAAAAAAGCATGTGAACTTGTCAAGCAAGGAAAAATTAGATCTATCGTAACAGCCCCAACTTCCAAAGAGGCCATGAACAATGCGGGATATCATTACACGGGTCAAACAGAAATTTTGGCAGAATACTTAGGAAGCGCGGCGGGTTTAAGTCCTGAAATGCTTTTTGTGGCGGGAAATTTAAGAGTTATGCTTCTTACAAGACATATAAAACTTGCTTCCGTCCCTTCCTCGTTAACTATGGACGGTATTATAAAGTCAATTTTAGCCCTGAATAATTCTTTAATTAAAGATTTTAAGTTAAATAATCCTAGAATTGCTGTTTGCGGACTAAACCCCCATGCCGGTGAAAACGGTTTGTTGGGGAATGAAGAAGATGATTTAATTAAGCCTGCCCTGAATAAAATTAAAAATGAACATAAAATATCCATAGAAGGTTCGTTTCCCGCGGATACTTTATGGGCAAAAGCTGCCAATGCATACTTAAAAGGTAAAAATTTGCCTTATGATGCTTATGTTGCCTGTTATCATGATCAGGGATTGATTCCTGTTAAAATGCTTGCAATGGATAAAGCGGTAAATACTACCATAAATCTTCCCGTGATAAGGACTTCTCCCAGTCATGGAACGGCTTATGACATCGCAGGACAAAATAAAGCAAATTATCAGAGCATGATAGAAGCAATTAACCTTGCCGACAGCTTAAGTTTTAGTTAATTAACTTGGGTCACCAATTGGTATAAATTGTCACCCTGAACTGGCTGCAAAACAAGGCGAACCTGAGAGCCATAGTTTTATGCCCCTACCTGGCGTTTCAGGGTCTTACCATAAAATAATTAAAAGCTTTAATCCCCACTGGAAAGATGCTGAAACAAGTTCAGCATGACAGAGTAGTGAAGGAGGAGTATAATATTTTTTAAAATATATTTTTAGAGAGTTAAAAAAAGGAGCAAATTTGTAATATGAGAATGGTAGACATTATAGCCAAGAAAAAAAGCGGAGATGTTAATACTCAGGAAGAAATAGACTTTATTACAAAAGGAATCCTTAATGGCGTTGTGCCTGATTACCAACTATCCGCCTGGCTTATGGCTGTTTGCTTAAAAGGCATGACTTTTGACGAAAGTTATATGCTTACTCAATCTGTTGTAAATTCTGGCGAGATAATGGATTTAAGCTCTTTGGGGGATATTATTGTCGATAAACACAGTACAGGTGGAGTTGGTGACAAAACAACCCTTGTTCTGGCAGCTCTTTTAGCGGCAGCCGGCATTCCAGTAGCCAAGCTTTCCGGCAGAGGACTTGGTTTTACCGGTGGAACCATTGACAAGCTTGAATCAATAAAAGGGTTTAAAGCAGAACTTTCTAACGATGAATTTATAAGTCAGGTTAAAAATGTCGGCGCGGCAATTGTTTCTCAGACTGCTAATCTTACTCCCGCTGACAAAAAAATGTATGAATTAAGGGATGTTACCGCTACTATTGACAGTATTCCTTTAATAGCAGCTTCTGTAGTGTCAAAAAAGTTTGCCGCAGGCTCAAATGTTATAGTTCTTGACGTAAAATGCGGAAGCGGCGCTTTTATGAAAACTCTCAAAGAAGCTGAAGCTCTTTCTGTTACTATGACAGAAATAGGCAAAAGAGCGGGGAAACCTATAATATGTGTGATTACTTCTATGGCGCAGCCTCTTGGAAATACGGTAGGAAATGGAATTGAAGTTTTTGAATCAATAAAAACTCTTCAAAATGAAGGTCCTGATGATTTAAACGAGCTTTGTCTTTATCTTGGAGCTATCAGTCTTGTAAAAGCCGGAAAAGTTAAAACTATAGAGGAAGGTAAAGAACTTTTAGCTCAAAAACTTAAAGACGGCAGTGCCTTTAAGAAATTTAAAGAAATGATTAAAGCTCAACACGGGGATATCGAATATTTGGAAAATCCTGATAAATTGATTCAAACAAAGTTTGAATATGAGCTTATTTCCGAATCTTCGGGATATGTAAGCAAGCTTGACGCTCTTACCGTGGCAAAAGCCAGCAAAGCGCTTGGAACAGGCAGAGAAAAGAAAGAAGATCCAATAGATTACACAGCAGGTATTCGTTTATATAAAAAAATTGGTGATAACATAAATAAAGGCGAACCTTTAGCTAAAATTTACGCAAATTCCGAGCAATCAGGTCAAGCTGCAAAAGAAATTTTAAATCAGGCTTATGAAATTTCTTCTGAAAAACCGCAAATACCTGAATTAATCATTAAAGTGATAGAATAAATAGCTACCCCTATCGTCATTGCGAGGAGGGACCCGCTTTTTTGATTAATTATCAAAAAAGAAGGGGGCAGATGAAACGCCGACGCGGCAATCTATAGCAAATAACAATAATAAATAAATTATGGATTGCTTCGCTTCACTCGCAATGACGGAATATATTACAAACTACTATATAACATTATCAAAAAGGACTTATAAATGAATTCTGTAAAGATAATAATTTCTCCTAAAAGCATTATGGCTTTGATAGCGTTTGTTTTGCTGGTTATTTTTATTTACCACACAAAAGATGTTATTTTGCTTTTATTTGCGTCTTTTGTAATCGCTAGCGCTCTCTATCCTACTGTTGATTGGATGAGCAAAAAAATGAAACGCGGTCTTGCAGTTGGCATAGTTTATTTTTTGGGAATATTGATTTTATCTGTTTTATCTGTACCGTTCTTTGCAATTTTAATAGGACAAATTCGTGAATTTATTCAAGATTTTCCTAAATATTGGGCACATGTTCAATTTTTGATAACTAAAGGAGAAATATTAATAGAAAGTACCGGTTATATTCCTGATTATTCTCAGGCGTTTTCTAATTTACCTTCTCTCAGCAAGGATATAGTAAGCCAATCGATAAATCTTACAGTCAATATCGTTGCCGGAATTGTTATGGCGTTTACGCTGGCAATTATAGTATTATTTCTTCTTCTCGATAAAGAAGAAATTAAAAAAGGTTTTTTATTACTTTTTCCTATTCAATACAGAGAAAAAACCGAATTTATACTTGCGACAATTTCAAAAAAAGTTGGCGGTTATGTAAGAGGTGAGCTTTTGCTTATGTTTGCTGTTGGTGTTCTTACCTCAATTGCTTTGGCTGTCGCAGGAATAAAATTTGCATTTTTGCTCGGTTTGATAGCAGGTCTTTTGGAAATAGTTCCTATTGTTGGTCCAATTTTGTCTGCTGTTCCTGCAGTTATAGTTGCGTTGGCAGATAATCCGTGGCTTGCTTTGTATGTTGTAATTATTTATTTTGTTATTCAAAGATTTGAAAATGTCCTTTTAACACCGTTAATTCTTGGAAAATTTCTTGAACTTCATCCTATAATTATTATTACGGCGGTTCTCACTGCCGGAAGCACTTTAGGTGTGTTTGGAGTTATTTTATCTCCGGCTATTGCGGCTTCTATTTATGTATTGGTTCAAGAGCTTTATCTGAAAAAAATTAATTCGACAGAAGAATTACTGGAAACATCTGTACAATAAAAGAATCGTAACGACAGGATTGCAACACCAAGGTTAAAATATCTGTTAAACCTTGATTTTTTGTTGATATTGTTGAAGTTTAGATTCGCCTGGCAAAGCGTTATTTTTCATGTGATTAACAACCGGCAAGGTAATTTTTGAAATTGATTTATTAGTAAATAGTACTACCTTTTATGTAAAACATTATTCTATTTTATTAGTAAATAGTATTATATGGTTTTTAAAATTTATATTATATTAATGCATGACTTAAAAGGCAGCTTATTACTAAAAGTAAGATTAAGCAAAGTAAGAGGATTAATATGAATAATAAATATAAAATTAAAAGAATTTTATTATTTTTTATTTTAGTAGGTATGATTTTCAATTTTTCTGTTAACAAAGTAAAAGCTGCTGCAAATGTAGGAGATTCGCCTGTTTTAAAAGAGTCTTCAGTTCAAGAAAATGTCAAGTTGCCGTCTTTAGGAGAATATAACCAATCTAAAAAACTTGTAGCCAGAGAATATGTTCTTGGAGCAAATGACATAGTTTCAATAGATTTTATGGGTATTCCAGAATTATCAAAAGAAATAAGAATTCAACCGGATGGAAGAATAACTATACCTTATATGCAAGATTTTCATGTTGCAGGCAAAACAGTATCAGAAGTGCAGGCAGCAATTAAAAATACTTATAGTGAATATCTTGAAAATCCACAAGTCAGTATTAAACTTGTTCAAACAAAACCTTTTATTGTTTATGTAGCAGGAGCTATATTAAACCCGGGAAGTTATGAATTAAATACAGTAACAAATCAATCTTCATATAATTTAAAGCCGGAAGCTTTTATTGAAAGAAAAACTCCTTTATTATCCAATGTTTTGGTTGCAGCTGGAGGTATATCGTATGATGCTGATGCTGAACATGTTGTAGTAGCGAATGATCTTGACGGTTCTTATTTTCAAGTAAATTTATTGGAATTAATTAAAAATGCAAATAGTTCTCAAGATTTATATTTGACTTCAGGAGATAGAATATATATTCCTAAGCTTGTTTCCAAAAACTTTATTGACCCTGAAAAATATAAAACCTTGGTTTCCTCAACTCTATTTCAAAAAACAATACCTGTAAAAGTTCTAGGATATGTTAATACTCCTGGGTTTATTACGCTGAATTCACAACAATCGGCAAATTTATCATCTGCTATAGCTCAAGCAGGAGGATATCCAAAAGAAGGGGCATATTATCCCAAGAAAATTTTAATCAGTAGAGAAGATAATAATGAAAAGCTTGTTACTTTTGCAGTAGACCCCAGACAAAAAGATGTATTGCTGATGCCTAATGATATAGTGTATGTTCCAGAAAAATTTATACCAAAGGTAGGATCTTTCTTTGATTATGCAGCAAAATTATTCGCACCGTTTTATTTGGTTTGGAATACTTTTGATTAATACAATTTATTTAAATAATAAAAAGAGACTAATAAATTATGATAAATACAAGAAAAAACCCTCTGATACTTCTTATCAAAAATGAAAAAAAGTTGATTTTAACAGGACTAATTGCCGGATTATCACTTTTTATCTTTTATTATATTTTTTTCTATATTGCTCTTTATAATTCAAATAGTAAAATTTATGTAAAAAATATTGTAAAATCCGACTTTGTTGCTTCTTTAGACGGAGGAAGCAGCGTTGTCTCCGAAAGTGGTTACAGTAATCCTCTTTTTAACCTTTACGAAGTCTTAAAGTCAGAAAGTATAGCTTATAAAGTTTATCCGATAATTAAAGAAAAATTTCCCGAAGATTTAACTATTTTAGGTGCAGACTCAAAAGAAACCTTTTTTGAGTCTTACACAAAATTAATTAATGCCACGACAGAACCTTCTACTGACATAATTAAAATTAAATTTATGTGGCCTAATCAAAGACATGCCCCTATAGTTTTAAATGAAATTTTAAAAATATTCAAACAGGAAAATCTTATTATTAAAAAAACCGGACAAACTCAAAAAAAAAAAATTATTGATAAACAAACACTAGAAATCTCTAAACAACTTGAAGATGTAAGAAATAAAATAAAAAATTATAAGCTAACTGCAGGTATAGCAGATATTGAAACTGAAACACTGAATACAATAAACATAAGAACGGATCTGGAAAAACAGGCTGATTTATTGTATTCACAAATTCAATATAATAAAAGAAAATTAAATGAATTTGCCTCTGAATTAAAATTAAAAGACGCTGAAGTCGCTTTGCGCGCAACAGGCATAGGAAACGATCCTTATCTGGTAAAATTAAGTCAGGATCTCGCATTAGTAAAACAAAGCCATGCTAAATTAAAAGCTAAATTTAAAGATAAATATGTAGATGTAGTTTCTACAAACAATGAAATTGATCAACTGCAAACACTTATAAATGACAGAAAACAAGAAACAGCCGCTAATATAAGTATTCCTAGAGCAATTTATGACGGACCGTCTTCTCAGGTTGTTACTAATTTTGCTTTAACACAAGCGGAAATGGTTTCTCTTCAATCCCAATGGAAAGCTCTAAGAAAAACCATATACTCTCTAAAAAAAAGAGAAAGAATGCTTCCAAAAGCTCAAATGGGGTTGGATGAACTTAATAAACTCGAAGAAGCTTTGGCGGGAGCTTATAAAAACATTAAAGAAAAACAACTTGAAGCTAGCATTAGAGAAAGTGAAATAATTGATAATATCATTATTTTAAGCCACCCTTCAAAAGCTGCTTCATTAAAAATCCTTTTATTTACAAGATTTTTAGGCTTTATGCTTTTAGGTGCTTTATTAGGTTTGGCCATAGCTTATATTAAACAAGCTATGGAAGATAAATGGACTGATATGGTTGAACTTGAAACATATACAAAACAAAATGTTCTTTGTTCTATTCCGTGGGTGAAAAATCTTGATGATGAAGCAACAGAAAATATTATGGATGCTGCTTATACCAATCTTGCCACAGAAATAGTTACAAAAGCGCATTTAAATAAAGCTTCTGTTATTTCTTTTATATCAACAAGCAAATCCCGACCGAAATCAACAATAACAGAAGCTTTAACAACAAAACTTTCAGAAATGGACAGATCTGTTTTGTTAATTGACCTGATTTCAAGAGAGACTAAAGATTTTGATCTTATTGAAGCTGTTAAATGGGTTAATAAAGACCTGAAAAACAATAACGAACAAAATATTGAAAACGTACACAATCTTTTAAAAAGCGCTATCAGAAAACAATCTTATAATTATGAAGACAAAATATTAAAATTAGACAAAATGGAAACAAATCTTAAATCTGAAAACTTAAATGATGTTATGACAAGCAAAGGTTTTAAACAGATTTTAAATATTCTTAAAAATCATTATGAATTCATATTTATAAATGCGCCTCATAATTTTATTACTTTACCGGAAATGCAAACTCTTAAAAAATTGTCTGAAAGTGTGGTTTTACTCTCTTCCTGGAGTACAAACAGACAAGAATTAATGAAATTTGTAGAAAATATTTCTGATTCTGAAACTAAAACTGATTTTTTGAAATAGTTTGAAAAATATGCGAAACCTCTACTAGCAGGTTACGAAGTCTGGAAGTAGAGGTTTTTCGCATTGATAGAATCAACTAATTTAATAATCAACCATATTTTAAAAATCG
>Ga0209417_1001945_pt1 | contig 35071 bp, 47 predicted proteins | sample RifGroF2_FD_184002 | JGI IMG/M metagenome (GOLD analysis project Ga0209417, IMG submission 184002) | Groundwater microbial communities from Rifle, Colorado, USA - Groundwater F2 (SPAdes) (version 2) | ecosystem: Environmental > Aquatic > Deep subsurface > Groundwater | place: Rifle, Colorado... | reverse complement strand
ATGTTATCAGTAAAACAATAAATTTCTGTTACGTCTTTCATGGGCTCTCCTAAATTTTTTAATAAAATTTTGTCATAAGGAGAGCCTACAACATTCTTTCAAAGATTTCTAATTTCCTGATTCACATACATTATTACCTTTTAAGGCTGTAACAATATAATCCAGGCTCAAATGCGAAAAAGCTCCAATTATAAAAAATATAGCATCAAACATAACAACATATTTATATTCAGGAACATAAAATAATACAACCAAAGCAATAGAAACGGCAAATGCTACTATAAACGCCAAACTATGAAATAACCCCCTATGCCTGGCAACAATTGGAATAAACGATGCAATACTCAAAAAAGCCATAATTAAAAATTTACGCTGTATCGCAAGAATAATCATAGCTATTAAAAGAATTTGATACAAATACCCTTGTCCCTTACTTTTTGTATCTAAATCTGGAAATAATGAGCCTACTAGAGCAAATATCAGCCACTCTGCCGCTACAAATACTGAGCCGCAAAAACTTCTGAGCAAATATATAGATATTCCATATAAAACCACACCACCTACCAAATGCGCCCTATAGCCTGGCATAACTCTCTCCTGTTTTTAAAATTTCATTTTACAACTAAAATAAACGACCTATAAATATAAACTAGTAGATTTTCGACATAAGATCAAAAGATTTTGACGCAAAAATAGTGTATAAAATTTAACACACTATTAATATTTTTAATTTAAAAATTTATACAAACAATTTAAAACTATTCTCTTGGAAATAAAGACAACTTAGAACCTGGATAATAAAAAGTCAAAATTTGTTTAAAATCAAAATTTTGACGAACCATTTCTCTAGCACCCCACTGACAAATACCAATATGGTGCCCATGACCCTTGCCACTTATAACAAACTTTTTACCCTGTTTTTTTATAGAATAACAAAAACTTTTTATCCGCTTCAAATATTTATGCAACTTGTCGCCAGTAAGCTTTATAATATTACTATGCTTGTTACGTTTACCAGAAACCTTTACTTGTACCTCTTTTACAAGCCCAGCCTTATCTTTTTTTGTAACAGAAATAGACAATATATTTTTAATATCCAACAGCTCTTCCAAGTCTTTTACATCATAAGCTACTTCCCACGAATACGACTTACATTTTTTGCAATATGGGCAAGAATATTTTCTTGCTAGATATGGAGCTTTCTTGAAATTAATCTTCCCTTCTATATCAGCAGGAATAATCCCGCCGCAACAACAATCATATAGCGGGTCAATTATATCACCATTATAAGTTAAAATTAAATCATCCGTCTTTGATACCGCTGTTCTCAACAAATCATAATTGCGATTAGGCAGCTTGTATCCTCTATAAGTCTGATGACTATTATCATTTTTTATATGATATATTCTATTTGCTTTTTTAGCATCCTGTGCTCTTTTAGTAACATATGTTCTTATTGCAATAGCAAAAACCTTATTAACTTCAAGCGGCCAATTAGGCCATGACTCTGAACATAAAACAGCAAAAACGTAATCTTCTAAATTTATTTTATTCATCAGATATAATTTTTTATGATCTAAAACGAAAACAAAATCACCCTGATAAAAATACTGACCAAAATTTATATCACCATCTTTTGGTGATATCCGAGCTTTATTTTTAAGATATTTTTTATCATTAATATAAATAAAATTATCTTTAACAGAAATAGTTATTTTATTTGATTTATTATAGAAAACTTTTGACTCTGGCGTACCATCAGACAATAAAAAACCATTTTCTGATCTTAAATCAAAAGAGTGCGCCTCTACATCTTTACCAACTTCGCAATCGGAAAGCAAAACATTAACGAAATAATTACCTTTACGATAATCAATTGTTTTTTGTGTATTATTAATTGTTATTAAAGAAAAACAAACTAATAAAAAAAAGAATAAACTAAAGTTGTATTTCATATTCCTGCAACATATCTAAAAAGTCCTGAGGTAATCTTTTGCCCTTATCGATACCTAAATTGGCCATCTCATCTGCTTCTTTATTTTCATCTCTCAATACGTGGGCGATATTATAATTAATACCATATAATAACTTTTTTGACAATTTAAATAACGGAATTAAATCAGCATTCTTAACCTTATAATGCCCCGTCATCTGTCTAACCATAAGCTGTGAATCAGAAATTATCATTACTATATCATCTTCACACAAATACTTTTTCAAAAAAAAGATACCAACTAATAACGCCAAATACTCTGCTTGATTATTTGTTTTTAGACCCAACGAAAAACCATGACATAAAAATTTTTCATTATTTTTTATAATATAAATTCCAGCTCCAGCCTTTCCCGGATTATTACGAGAAGCGCCATCAACTGAAAGCTTCCAGTAATTTACCTTATCTGGCTCGCAAGAATTATCTTGCTTACTTTCAATACTATTATTACTTAAAAAATTAAGCTGTTTCATTGGGCATCATTCTTCTTGTTGTTGTTTTATGTATAAAAATCTATAGCAACCCTTACACTGCACAAGCTTTCCATTTTTCAATTCAACCATATGTTGCGGCGTAACATCATAATAACAAGCGCTACAACTTCCACGATCAACCGTAACAATAGGATCTGCAACCCTAGCGCCTAAAATTTCATACTTCTCTAGCCAATCCTTTGGCACAAACTTAACCTTTTCATCTCTTTTATCGATATGCTCTTGTAGCTCAATTTTAGCCTGTTCTATATTTTTGTTATTTTCTGTAATTTCTTTATCTATTTGAGCAACGTTACTTTCATAACCATCAAGCTGTTTTTGATATTCTAATTTTGCCTGCTCCAATGCATTCCAAGAGTCTACTAATGGCCCTTCACACGCATGTTGCTTTTCCTGTAAATTTTGTATCTCTTTTTTGTAAGATGCATGCTCTTTTTGGGTTGTAATTAAATTAAGCTTAGCCTGCTTTTCTTTTATTTGTTGATCATAACTCTTAATCTCAAGCTCACTTAGATCAACCTCTTTTTGTATATCATGCAAATTATTTTTTGCTTTTTGAATAGCAATGTCTAAAGTATCTTTTTGTTTTTCAAAGAAACTTATACCATGAACAAGCTTTGCAATATTATTTTGTAGAAAAATAGTTTTTTGATCGAAATCTACCAAATCGATTAACGCAGTAAATGCATTATTATTCATATCATCCACCCTCTGTCCATCCTACGCCAACAAGCCATACAAAGTTTCAACTTTTTTAAGGCTACGAAGGACGCAGCAAAACTGTTATCGTCCTAATTACACCATGACAACTACCGACTCCGGCAGGGGAAGTAAACTATAACATAAAGAGAGAACATCTTTATAGAAAATCTCCCTCAGGACGTTACAGCCGTACCGCTCCATTGGGATATCTAATATGGTGGGCCCACCGGGACTTGAACCTGGGACCTTTCGGTTATGAGCCGACTGCTCTAACCAACTGAGCTATGGGCCCCACCACTTATCAAGATTTAAAAGACAAATCTTAAATATATATTATATGAAAATATATAGTTTGTGAAGCTAAAATTACTATAAATTTAAATTTTTTTGCTAAATAATAAAAAAATAACCAATAAAGCCTTCAGTAAATTATTTAACTCAAAATTTTTACAATAAAACAATCTCTATAATTATTTTTTATCAAAACAAGAAAAACATGTACAAAAAAGCTCAAAAAAATCTAACATAGTCTCTTTATTACAATTACATTTAAAATTTACTAAGTTAATTGGCAAAACGTGTTCTTCGCAAAAATCATTAACTTGACTATTTTCTTCTGATTCAAAACTCTCTTCCTTTATCAGAACTTTCTTTTTTTCTTTTTTTATCTTAACTGGAACCAAAGTTGATATATGCTCTTCAAAAAAACCGTCATATTTTTCTTCTTGTACATTTACATTAGTTTTTTTCATAGCAAAAGATCTGGCATTTGCGCCAAAAACTATTGCTATAAATATTAACAGAAAAAAATTTCTTGTATTCATGTTTTTCTCACGGGTATAAGTGTTAAAAATATTTAAAACTTTATTTCTACAAAATTATACGTCAAAAAACACAAAATCAATTATTTTATAAAAACTTTTACATAAAAACTTGGTTTTTAAGAATTAATTAACTTTTAGTAAAAAATCTTTAAGTCTAACACTATAACCCCATTCATTGTCGTACCAACCAAAAACTTTTCCCATATTTTGTTCAACATCGGTTAGCAAACTATCGATTATTACTGAGTTATTGTTGCCAGAAAAATCACTGGAAACAAGTTGCTCACAAATAACTGACATAATCCCGGCAAGTTGGCCACTTTTTGAAGCTAATTCAAAAGCTTTATTTATTTTCTCTACTGTAATTTCCTTTTTTGCGTTAAAAGATAAATCTATTAACGATACTTTGCCAACTGGCACACGTATAGCAGTTCCACCAATTAGACCATTAAGTTCTGGCAGAACTTTTCCAACAACTTTTTGCGCCCCTGTTGTCGTAGGAATAATATTAAGTGCAGCTGCACGAGCACGTCGCAGATCTTTTTTTTCAACATCTAATAAAACTTGATCATTTGTATAAGCATGTATAGTTGTCATAAATCCACGCTCTATAATAAAATTCTCATGCAAAACTTTTAAAATTGGCGCAATTGCATTAGTTGTACAGCTTCCAAGAGATACTATATTATGCTTTGTTGGAATATAATCCTGGTAATTAACACCTGGAATTATTGTTACATCTTCATCATTCCCTGGCGCTGTTATTAAAACTTTTTTTGCCCCAGAATTGATATGTAATTGTGCTCCGGCCCTATCTGTGAACTTACCTGTTGCGTCTACTACCCAGCCTACTAAATACTTGCGCCAGTCAATTTTATTTATATCAAGCTCACTAATAATTGCTATTTTGTAGCCGTCTATTATTAGCTCGTTATTTTTTATCTGCACATCCCCAGGGTAAATTCCAAGAAGCGTATCATATCTGAACATGTGAGCAATATAATCTATGTTCGCATTGCCAACATTTATTACAACAACTTTTATCTTCTCATGACAAGATTTATCTTGTAAAACTGCTCTTAAGAAGTTGCGGCCGATTCGACCAAAACCATTTATTGCTACATTTACCATCTCTACTCTCCTGTTTTTTAATATTACTTAATCCAGCTCTTAACCAAATCTAATTCACGCCTAAGCTGATCATCGCTCATCATTGGAGGCTCTAAAAGCATTGGTATATTTTTCAACTTGTCTTGCTGAGCAAATCTCTTCAACGCCTCAATACCTATTTTACCCTCTCCAAGCGCACTATGTGTATCAATATGCGAGCAACAAGCACCAATATTATCATTCAAATGTATTAAGCAAACTTTATGCCAGCCAACTTGTGAATCTATAAAATCCACAAACTCATCCTGTTTTTTAAAATCAGCAAGATCATAACCATAAGAAAAAGCGTGAGCCGTATCTATACAAAATTTTACTCTATCAGAGTTATCAAGCTTATCCAACAGTAATCTAAAATGGCTTATGTCCCCCCCAATACATGGATATTTTTGTGCTACATTTTCTATAACTATAGTAAATTCTGGCTCACTTTTAACTATAGAATTAACCATTGAAGCTAAAGCATCTACGCCTTTAGGAACTCGTTTTTCACCTTTTGCAGACCCTGGATGAAGTACAATATGCGTAAACTCAAGTTTTTTAACCAAAGCCAACTCTTTTGATAGCAGCCTATGTTCATTATGTTTTACAGAAGATAAATTAACCCAATAAGAGATATGTAAAAATAAATCTTTAAACAACTCTCTACGCAATTTAACAAAATCTTCTATATCGCAACTATCTAGAGAAAGAAGTCGGCCTTCAGTTTTTTGTGTTAAAAAACATTGAAAAAAATCGACCTCTAAATTTTTTGCTTTTTTTACTAAATCTACAAGATTTGTCTCTACTCTTAAATGTAAACCCAATTCTCTCATTAACACTCCCACTTTTTTATATAAATAATTGCTCTTTCAAAAACTTCTCTTCAAAATACGGGCTCATAGCTTTTAAAAAATCACCCCTAATTTTATCCAATCCTTCCTGAGTACTTGACTCAAAACGCAAACTCAAAACAGGCTGAGTATTAGAAGCTCTTAAAATACCCCATCCATAACTCATAACAACTTTTACGCCATCAGTTGTTATAATTTTAGCATCATGATTTTTTTCAAATAACAACTTTACAGACTCAACTATCTCGCCTTTTTTACTATCAACACATTCCATTCTGATCTCTTGCGTGCTTATCTTTTTTGGAAATACAGAAATTAGCTCGCCTAAATTTTCTCCAGTAGAAACCATAATCTCAAATAAACGCATCATCGCATAAAACGCATCGTCAAATCCAAAATGCCTATCAGTAAAGAAAAAGTGACAGCTCAACTCGCCACCAAGAGGTGAATTGAGTTCAATCATATTCGTCTTTATGTTTGAAACACCAGATGGCACCAAAACCACTCTCCCGCCCATAGACTCAACTATTTCTTCTAAACCTGAAGATGCTTTTATATCGCAGATCACAACAGCGCCTTTTTGCTTCTTCAAAATTGGCTCTGCATAAACAGCCAAAAGCTTATCACCTGTAACCAACTCTCCTGACTTTGTCATCGGAGCCATTCTGTCGCAATCACCATCAAAACCTATGCCAACTTGAACATCTGTTGTAGCTAAAATATTTTTTACAAAACTCATATTTTCTTCAATTGTAGGATCTGCTTCATGATTTGGATAATTTCCATCAACTGTATCAAATATACTTTGTACATTTTTCCAGCCCATTTTTTCTATTAATTGCGGCATTACTGTTCCACCAACACCATTACCAGAATCAACCACAGCAGATATATCACTTCCAATAAGCATTTTAAAGTGCTCTTTTAGCCAATCTATATATTTAGATATAACTTCTATCTCATAATATTTACCAGGAATACTAGATATCGCCTTTTTTTTATTTATAAATAAACTTTTTATTTTTTGTACTTCTTGGCCCCAAATACTCTTTGATCCAAGAGAAATTTTAATGCCATTATATTCTTTTGGGTTATGAGAGGCTGTAATCATAAGGCCCGCATCAATTTTTTTATCCCAAACTTTTTCATGCAAAGAAAAATGAACAACAGGAGTTGGACAAATACCAATAAAAACCACATCTAAACCGCTATCCATAATAGCTTTGGACAAGCTATCTTTAATAATTGGGGAATGCGTTCGTCCATCCATACCTATGGCTACAGTTTTTATGTCTGGCTTATTCTCTATAAAATAAAATGCTATCGCCAATCCCAAATCATATACTTGATCCAAATTTAATTCTGAATCAACTTTTCCACGTATATCATATTGTCTAAATATATTTTCTTTCATGCATAATCCCTATCAAAAATTTTAAATAAAATTTATAAATAAAACTTATAGGCTATATTTATAAGTCCTGTTAAACTTATATTAAGTATACATGTATTTTTAATAAGACAAAATAGCCATAAATATAAGCTAAATTATTTACGATCAAATTATTTGCAGGTTAAAATGATACCAATAAGGTTACAAATAAAAAATTTTTTAAGTTATGGATCTGAATTACAAACAATAAACTTTGAGCCATACCAATTAATCTGTCTTTCAGGTAAAAATGGTCACGGTAAATCAGCCCTACTGGACTCTATAACTTGGGCGGTATGGGGCGAGGCTAGAAAAATATCAGGGGCTGCAAAATCTGATGATGGATTGCTAAAAATTGGCCAATCACACATGATGGTTATTTTTGACTTCGAATGCAATAAACAAAAATACAGAATAAAACGAGAATATTGCAAAACTATTTCAAAACCTACTGCAAATCTAGAATTCGGCGTTTTCAACGCTTTTGATTTAGGTTCTAATTCTGACGATGCTAACTGTACCGTAGAAACTATTGGCCTAACCCCTAATTTTAGCGATTCTAACTCTCAAAATAAAATAGGCCCTGGCGAAAAACTTATCTCTCTTAGCGAAAAAAGAATTCGTGACACGCAAAAAAAAATAGAGGACACAATATGTCTATCAATAGACACCTTTGTAAACTCTGCATTTTTAAGACAAGGCCAAGCCAACGAGTTCTCAAAAAAATCTCCAAAAGACAGAAAAGACATATTTACACAAATTCTTGGCCTACAACAATATGATATTGTAAAAAAACTTGCAAATGAAAAGTCAAAACAAGCTGCAATGGAAAAAGATGGGGTCGTAAAATTTCAAGAAAAAATAAAATTAGAGCTATTAAAAAAAGATGATCTTGAAAAACAAATATTAGATCTAGAAAATAATTTACAAGAAATTGCAAAACAAGAAAAAGACCTGCAAGTCGACAATAAAGCAATATTAATAAATAGAAAAAAACTAACAGAAGATCAAAAAAATAAACAAATAATGCAATTCAAGCAAAGTGAAATTTTAATTAAACAAAAAAGTGAAACAGAAAAGATGCTTGAAACAAGAACCGCCTGGAGATCTATTCACGCAAAAGAGTTAAGCTTAACTGGCCAAAATCAAAAAAAATTATTTGAACAAAAAAATAATTTATTAGAAATATTAGATAAACACCAAAAAACATTACAAACCCAATTGCAGCTAAGAGAGCAGTATATAAAGGACAAAGAAAATTTACAAAAAATAGAACAAGAATTTTATTCAAGCTTTAATATACAAGTTCAAGAAAAAAAACTAGCTATAGAAAAATTAAACATAGAACTTAGAAACACAGAAGTAAAATTAAAAGATTTATTTCAAAATCAACTAGACAAAAACACACAAAAAAGAACATATAATGATAATATCAAAAAAATACAAGAGGCTCTCGACTTAAATTCAATCACACAAAATGTTCTAGAAAAAGAAGAAAATCAATTTGAAAAAAGAAAAGCACACTATCAAGCATACATCGCCCAGGGTAATCTAGTAAAAAAAGAACTAGATGCTCTTGAACAAAAGCACAATCTATCTCAGGATCAAGATTGTCCAAGCTGTCCATTGTGCGAACAAAATCTTTCGGCTTCTAGAAAAAAATTTTTGCAAACAAAATTTGCAACACAAAAAATATTTTACACCCATAGATTAGCTCGACTAGCAAGGATAATTAAAGATTTAAAACAAATTTTAATCACTCAAAATGAGACTATTAAAACCTTAAAAACTGCTCAAGAAAAAAATAAAATATTGCAAGTACAGCTACTAGAACTTGATAAAAATATAAAATTAATTGATCAAGATTTTGAAAAAATAAATTTAAATTTAACTGAAATAAAAAATTCACAAAAAATTATTTGTAAAAACATTGATACAAACAATAAAGAGCTACAAAATATTTTAGATCAAGAAAAAATTTCACTACAAAACAACTTAGAATATAAAAATATTACTGAAAATATACAAAAAAATATTATTGAATTAAAAAATTTAAATTATAACCAGCAAGAACATAAATCTGCTATAGAAAATTTGAAAGAAATAGAATCACAAATTCATGAATTTGAAAAAATCAAACAAGAAATAGACAAGCAACAAGAACGCAAAAACAATATCGCTAATTTATGCATAAGCTTAAAAGCTATAAAAAAAGAACTATACTTATTAAATGAAGAATTTAACAAGTATAGTGAGCTAGAAAATAAACAAAAAGAACTAGACTCATTTGAGACACATATATCGCAAAAACTAAAAGAAATAAATACACAAAAAGAAAATTTATTGCAAAATAAAGGCTCGCTAGAAAACCAAATATCCAAACTAAAAGAGTTGCAAGAAGAATCTAAAAAACAAGACGAAACTATTAGCTTACTGAACGCACAATACCAAGATTACAAAATTATATCAGAAGCAACCGGTAAAGACGGCATACAAGCTTTTTTAATAGAGAATGCGATACCAGAAGTTGAACAAGAGGCGAATAACATACTTGCTAGACTAACTAATAATCAATCTCAGATATTCATAGAATCGCTAAGAGATCTTAAAAATGGCGGGACAAAAGAAACTTTAGATATAAAAATATCTGATACAGCCGGAATAAGACAGTATGAGCTATTTTCTGGCGGCGAAGCTTTTCGCATAGATTTCGCATTGCGCATCGCCATATCAAAACTTTTAGCTCGTAGAGCTGGTACAGCGCTGCAAACACTCATAATAGATGAAGGCTTTGGCTCACAGGACGAAGAGGGACTAACCAAAATTATGGATGCAATTTATAAAATACAAGAAGATTTTTCCAAAATCATAATAGTTTCGCATCTAAATTCTATGAAAGATCAATTCCCTGTGCATTTTTTAATTAATAAAGGGCCACAGGGCAGCCAAGTTAGCGTAATTGAACAAGGATAAAAAACCAAAATAAAACAGATAATTTTTTTATAAATAAAAAGTAAAATTGCCATTGAAAAATTGAAAAACAACCAACCTAAGCGCAGCTTTGACTAGTTTACTAAAAAACTTGACTTTAATGCAAAAAAGCCTTACTATTAGAATATATCATGAAGCTTAGCCTGTTATTAAGAAGCTTAAAGAAAAACCTTTTGTTTTCTCAACTTAATATGGCTATAACAATATAAAATCATATTTTTAATAATATATATTTATGGAGGATCAAAGATGTTTTATAAGAAAAGTATATTTTTTATACAATTAACAATATTAATGGCCTATTCGTTTAATATTTTTGGCATGCAGCACAATACAAAAGAACAATTAACTTTAATAGAGTTTAGTAAATTATATGGCAATGAAATTTATACAGGCAAATATTCTGCTAAATTTCTTAAATCTCTGTTAGAAAGCTTAAATGCCATAAAAGTTGAGAAAGGCTCAATATACGAAACCAATAAAAAATTTTGGATTTCAGAAATAAACGAACAAATAACTAAACAAAATCCATACCAAATAATAAATGAAGAAAATGAAAAAAGCATAGAATTGATAAAAAAAACGACAAAGCAATGTCCAAAATGTAGCGTCTATATAGAAAAAAACGGCGGATGTAGAGCTATGCATTGTCAATATAAAGGGTGCAACACGCATTTTTGTTGGAATTGTATGAAAATAACAGGCTTTCACACTGATGATCATAGTTGTCTAAAAGTGCCAAAAGGACAAGAAAGAAATGTTGGCTTTGTAATTGATTCAACCTTGATCAATAAAAAAGATATAACAAACAAAAAATTTGAACCAAAGCCAATTTTACAAACAATAAACAATGTCAAAAATAGCAATAAATCAAGACTAAATTTACGAAACAGAAAAAATCATTAATATAAGCAACTTACTTAAATATTATTAAAATACTATAGTTTTACTAAAAATAAAACTATAGTATTTTAATAATATTTAAGTAATATACACCTTCTATTAAACAATCAATTAAAACCTATAGAGGCATAAACCTAAATTAAAAATAGCTATTATAAGCGCATATAAAAAAATCATTCTACTAAACAACACCCAATAAATTACTAAATACAAGCTATTTTATTCTAACATACAATCAAAAATAACAAACTGTGAGATCTATTTCATACTAAGATACAACAAATACGCAAAACATAATTCAACTTGACAATACTGCTAATTGTGCTAAACTTATTTAAAGAACTATTATTGAACTATTATTTTTTAAAAAATACTTAATATTAATTTATTAAATTTCAAACCAAATGAGGTTATTATGAAAAAGTCACTTGTTTTTACATTGTTTTTATTAACTATAACTACACAAATTAAATCAGCTATCACTAGAGGTGCAGTTTACGAAAATAAAAAAACTGGACAATCAATTTTATTACTTGGTGACATACATGATCTAGAAGATCAAAAAAATACGCAGCGCAATAATTTAATAGAACAATTATGTAAATTAGATAAAAAATCAAATATAACCATTGTCGAAGATACCCAAAATAAAAACGTAAATAAAAACAATTCTATTTACCTTAAAGCAATGGCTATTTTAAACAATTTCGACTGCAAAACTAATATTCTAAATAGTCTAGAATCAGACTTAATAAAAAAAAGTTTAAATGTTAAAAACATAGAAAGCAGATATATAAATGGTGCAATATGTGGTGCCCCTCAATTTATTCAAGCGTATAATAACTTAGACAAAAATCAAAAAAATTTATATCTAAAAGAATTTGATTTTTTTACAAGCCTTCCAAAAAAATTAAACCAAGACCTTTTATTAGAAATACAAAATAATATAAATAGTTTAAAAACACAGATAAAAGAATTACCTAAGTTGAAAACTATTTATCAAAAAGAAAATTATGAAAAAATAATTAATTACTTTGATAATACTTTATCAGAAGCTTCAAAAAAGAATTATAAAGACCTTGTAGAAAAGGTAAATACGTTAGATCCAAAATTTTTACTTGAAGAAAAACATGGTGAACCTTTAAGAAAAATTAGCCAAATGATTAATCCCATAATAGATGCCAAAATAATTTACAATATATTAAGAAATATTGATAAAAAAAATATATTTGTATGCGCAGGGATTTCTCATACAGTTAACGTAGAAAAATTTATTGATAAAATAGACTATAAACTTAAAAAAGTTATTGGATTAGATAGCGTTGACGTAGATTCACCTAACAATGAAGATTTGATACAAAAAATTATTAAATTAAATCCAAAACCTATAAATATAAATGAATTGTTTGAAAATTAAAAAATAAACCATAATGGAGAATAAAAGATGAATAATAAAAAGTATATTTTTGTTTTATTAATACTGTTAACTGCTAGTTCATTTAATCTTTTTAGCACAGAATTAACTATAAAAGAATTTAGCTCTTTGTATGTTGATGAAATTATTAAAGGCAAATGCTCTGTAAATAATCTTGAACTTTTGTTAGAAAAATTAATTAAAATAAAAATTGAAATTGACTCAGAAGATCAAATAATTAGAGAAAGCATTATTTGTGAGATATGTAGACAAATTAGACAAGCAGAATTAGAAAAATTAAATATCAAAAGTGAGCTATCAAAACAAACTAAACCAAACGGCATTTGTAAAGATCCTATAAGAGAAGTTAATAATTTACTTGATTGGGCAAAGAAAAATAAATATCTAATGTGCGAATATAAAATAATAAATAAAAATAAAGATATTGAAAGTAATATTTATCAATTAAAAGTTTATAAACAAGACGATGGACCAACTTGTGGACCTAGAGCATTATTCAATAATTATACTATAATTAAATATTTTAATTCGTCTGACATTAAAATATTAGATGAATTAAATCTTAGAGATCCAGCCAAAATCTTTTTGTTTCAAAACGTTAAAAATATAATTGCCAGAGACCCGAAAAACCTTAAAAGCGATGAGCTAGAAAAGGTTACAAATAATTATAAGCTTGGAGATACCGTTAAAATTATTGATGCCTATAAAAGTATAGATATTAGACAACTTTCTGGAATAACAGGTCACGGCTACATTGAAGATAAAAAACCAGAAAGAATTATAATAGATGATCAATTAATTGTAGATATTATCCCTGGCATAGCATATATAAGAGAAATTGGATACTATCAAGGCTTTGTTATTAATCCTAGAGATGGTGGTCATTGGATTTGTCTTTTTTGTATAAAAACTGAAGAGAAAAAATACAGCTGGTTTATAATGGATTCTTGCAATCGAAATTATAATAAATCTAATATAATAAAAACTTATATTAAAAAGCTATTAGATTAATATAAAATTAACAAATAAAAAACCCCGGCTTTACTTTTTGTAAAACTGGGGTTTTTTAATAATATTCTTTATAAAATATTAAACGTGCATTTTAAACCAGCTACCTTAGACCCACTCAAGTCTAGCAATAGTTGCAGTATCACTAGGTCTTTTCCCCATAGGAATAGTTCTAGTATAACCACCAGGTCTGTTAATATACTTAGGAGCTATTTCTTTAATTAACTTAAGAATAGCACTCTCTTTATATGGTAACATTTGCATTACTGCACGTCTTGTATTAAAGTCGTTGCCTCTTCTTGCTAATGTAACAAGTTTTTCAGCAAGTCTTTGTGTTTCTTTTATTCTAGCTTTTGTTGAAACTAAGTGACCATATTCTATCAACATAATAACTTGGTTTCTAAGCAAAGCCCTCTTATGAGGAGCTTTCATATTTAATTTTTTTCTATCTATTTGATGATTCATAACTCTTTAACCTACCTAACCTAGTGAGGCAAACCTACTAACTATTATTTTCTTTTTTAATTCTTCCATGAAGAATTTTTTTCACATCTTCTTCCTTGATATTCATATCATATGAAAGACCAAAAGACTTCATGCTAGCTTTCACTTCGTTAAGTGATTTTCTACCAAAATTCTTAATTTTTAGAACATCTTCTTCTTGAAGATTGACTAAATCAAGAATAGTTTTTACACCAGCATTAATCAGACAATTATGAGCTCTTACAGAAAGTTCAAGCTCTTCTATTGGCTTCATAAGAAGTTCAACAGGAATACCTTTTAAGCCTAATTGATCAAGCTCCGCAGGTTCAATTTCCTCTTGCTCACAAGGCATAGCTGAAATTTCATTAAATGGAATCTCTGCGCCAAGCAAGAAACATTCAAGCTGCGATCTTAAAACAGAAACAGCATAATGAACTACGTCAACAGGATTTTCTGAACCGTCAGTATTAATTTTCAAAGTAAGCTTATCGTAGTCGATTTCTTTACCAACACGAGTTTTTTCTACATTATAAGAAACTCTTTTTATTGGCGAAAACATTGCATCTAAAAATATACGATTGTCAGCCTGTAAAGCTTGTCCAAGAGGCCACTGCGCAGATTTATAACCTCTACCAGATTCTACAAAGAATTCTATTTCAAGGCAACCAGCATCAGCAACATTAGCCAAAACATGACTTTTGTTAATAACTTCAAGGTGTTCATCTGTCTCTATATCTGCAACAGTCGCTGTAGCTTGTCCATCAACTTTTAGAGACATTTTGCCTGGAAGACCTGTTTTATTTTTAACAACAATTCCCTTTATATTAAGAATAAGCTGCATAGCATCTTCTACAACGCCAGGAATCGAAGAAAATTCATTGTTGATACCTTTAATTATAACAGATGTTACAGCAGAACCTTCCACGGCACCAAGCAAAGCTCTTCTAATGGCATTACCCAACGTATTACCAAAACCTGGCTCTAACGGCTGGGCGACCAACTCACCATACGTCTCACTTATATTTTTTTTATCCCAGCTCAATTTTGGAATTATCAGGGGTTGATACTCTTTTTTTCCGCCTTCTTTTCCACGTTCCATAGGTTCTCCTGTAAATCTTTAACAATAAATATAATCAAGCAGATTCTTGCTGTTCAATTACTTAGAATACAACTCAACAACCAAGCGTTCTTCAATAGGAGACTTTATATCAGTTCTTGCTGGTTCACGTAAAACAATACCCTTACGTTCTTGTTTTATAAGCTCAAGCCACTCTGGAACTTTTATTCCGATGTTAAGTCTCTTATCAATTACTTGTTCTAAAAACTCTTTCTTATCTACAACATTTGAAGCAAGAGAAACTTGATCGTTAACGGACACTAAAAATGATGGGGAGTAAACTTTTCTTGAATTTACCAAAATATGTCCATGAACAATTATTTGTCTAGCTTGTTTTCTTGTGTTTGCTAATTTAAGCCTATAAACAACGTTATCCAGTCTCCTTTCTAACAAACTAAGCAAAACTTCACCTGTAGCGCCAGAGCTTTTTACTGCTGCATCAAAAAACTTTCTAAATTGCTTTTCACGCATTCCATAAGTTTCTTTAATCTTTTGTTTTTCACTTAACTGTTTGCCATATTCAGACTGTTTACGTCCGCCCTTCTTAGCTTCTTCCTTTTTCTTGACGACATCCTTCTTAGAAGTCTGTTCAGTCGTTCCCCTAACCTTTGTTTTCATCTTGACCTTACTAAACTATATTATTTTTAAAAAAAATAAAATACTACGAAATAACAATAAACTATACTCTGCGTTTCTTTGGAGGACGACAACCATTATGAGGTAATGGAGTAACATCCCTAAGAACTGTAATATTAAATCCTGCAGCTTGAATAGCTCTAACAGAAGAATCTCTTCCTGATCCTGGACCTTGAAGATTTACTTCAACGTTTTTTATACCCAAAATACCCATATCTTTTGCAAGATTTGTTACAATTTGAGACGCTGCAAAAGGTGTTCCCTTCTTTGCGCCCTTATAACCCATTCTTCCAGCAGATCCAGAAAGCAAAACATCTCCGTCCAAAGTTGTTACAGTAATCATAGTATTATTAAAAGTAGATCTAACATGTGCAATAACTGTATCTACCTGTCTTTTTATTTTCTTTGACTTTCTCTTGTAAGCCATTATATCCTTTACATCCTAATATTATATAATTTAATTATATATTATTTTTTAGTAGTGACTTTTTTCTTCGCAATAGCTGCTCGTCTTGGACCTTTTCTTGTTCTTGCATTAGTCTTTGTTCTTTGTCCTCTGCAAGGTAGGCCTCTTTTATGTCTATCACCACGATAACTTTTTATTTCTTTTAACCTATTTATATTTTCGTAAATTTGCTTACGAAGAGCACCTTCAATAACATAATTATTAGAGATCTCTTTTTGAATTGAAGTAACTTCCTGATCTGTAAGATCTTTTACGCGTGTGTCGAAATTAATCTTTAATTTTGTAAGAATTTCTTGCGCACACACAAGACCTATGCCAAATACATAAGTAAGACCGTACTCAACTCTTTTATTTAATGGTAAATTAACACCTTCTATTCTAACTGCCATATCTATTCCTTACCTGTGTCTTAACCTTGACGTTGCTTATGTTTAGGGTTTTTTTCACAAATAACACGCACAACTCCGTTACGACGAATAACCTTACAATCCTTACATATTTTTTTTACAGATGTCCTAACTTTCATATCCAAATTCCTTAAAATACTAAAAATCTTACAAAAATGATAAAAACTTAACTTCCACCTGCAACATTACCGATACTTTTTTTGTGTCTAGAAACGATTCTACCCTTAGTCAAATCATAAGGAGAAATCTCAAGTGTAACTTGGTCTCCAGGCAAAATTCTTATATAATTCATACGCATTTTACCAGAAACATGCCCTAAAACAACATGCCCGCCCTCTATTTCAACACTAAACATTGCATTAGGAAGAGTCTCCCTAACAACCCCCTCAACTACAATAACCTCTTCTTTGCTTTTCATAGATATCTCATCTCCCCAGACTTACGTCTAGTCAAAATTTTTGGCTCATCCTGCGTAACAATAACTGTATCTTCAACATGAGCAGCTAAACTTTTATCTGCAGTTTTAACCGTCCAACCATCATCCATGATAACAACCTTATAATCACCAGCTGATATCATCGGTTCTATTGCAAGAGCCATTCCAGGCCTTAAAATAACGCCTCTTCCTGGCTTGCCATAATTTGGAATTTCTGGATCTTCATGCAAACGCCTTCCAATTCCATGTCCTGCAAAATCTCTTATAACACCGCAACCATTTGTCTCAACAACTTTTTGTATCGCAAACGATATATCTGATAAATAATTGCCCTCTCTAGCTTTTGCTATACCACAATCTAGAGCTTCTTGCGCAACACTTATAAGTTTATTTGCCTCAACCGTACATTGTCCAACACAAAACGATCTTGCCATATCTGCACAATAACTTTTCCATGAAGCACAAATGTCAATCTTAACTAGATCCGCATTTTTTAATTTTCTAGCTTCGCAAGGAATACCATGAATCAATTCATCATTTATAGATATACAACTTTCGTATTTATATCCAGCATATCCCTTTGAACTAGAAACTAGACCCTTCTTTTTAAGCTGGTCTGCAACAAATGCATTTATACTAGCTGTACTCACACCCGAACAAATCAAAGGAGAAAGCTCTTCAAAAATTTCTGAGAGCAATCTCCCTGCTTCTTCCATTTTTGCGATGGAAGACTTATTTTTTATTTCTATCATTAACTATCTAAGCCCATCAAATTAATTGCTTCTTCAAAACTGCAAAAAATATTTTTAATCGGCATAGACGCATCTAATTCAATAATATTTTTTTCTTTTTTAGTATAAAAATCTAAAAGAGAAGCTTCATGTTCATGATAAACTTTTAATCTCTCTTTTATAGTTTCTATATTATCATCTGCTCTAACTTCAAGTTCTTTTAAACATTTATCACAAATCATATCGTTTTTTGGTCTAGATAAAGAACCCTTAGCAGAAGAATAAATTGCCTGGCAATTTTTATTTTTACAAACTAAACGACCACATAATCTATCTATAACAATATCATCCGAAACAACAAATTTAACAACAAAAAGACATATATTTCTAAATGCTTCTTCATTTAACAAACTATTCAAAGCTTCTGCTTGAACCAAATTTCTAGGAAAACCATCCAAAAGAATACTTTTACCTAAATTAATTTGCTCAATCAACCACTCTCTAACCATGTCAAATATAATGTTATCGCTTACAAGTTTACCAGATTTTAGAACAAAATCTATATGTTTTCCAATCTCTGTATTATTAGAGACATGTTTTCTGCATAAATTTCCTGTTGATAATTGACTCCAGCCAAAGTTTTTAATACAAAACTCAGAAAAAGAGCCTTTACCTGAACCAGGAGAACCTACTAACACAAAAATTTTACTTTTTGCGCAAATACTCATCTAGCACTCCTGTCTTTCAATCTACCTGAAGATAAAAATCCTTCATATCTATGCTCTATCAAATAAGATTCTATTTGAGAAGCAGCTTCAAGTCCAACACCTACGGCGATAAGAAGTGAAGTTCCATAGAAAGAAAATGGATACTCTAGAAAAACTTTTACTACATCTGGCGATATTGCGAGCACACCCAAATATAATGCCCCAACAAAACCAATTCTAGTTAAAATATAATTGAAAAATTCTGCAGTTTTCCTTCCTGGTCTTATTCCAGGTAAGAATCCACCACTCTTTTTAATATTATCTGCTAATTCATCTGGATTAAACTGCAATGCTGTATAAAAGAATGAGAAAAAGACAATTAATAAAAACATTAAAACCATATGAAATAAACTTGTGTGCGATAAAAGATCTGGAAGCCATTTAAACGCAGAATATTTACTTAGCGCAGAAGATAAAAACATAGGTATTTGTAAAACTGACTGCGCAAAAATAACAGGCATAACACCTGCCGGATTTATTTTAAATGGTATAAATGTACTTTGTCCACCGTATACCCTATTTCCAATAATTCTTCTTGCATATTGTACTGGTATTTTTCTTACACCTTTTTCTAGAAATACTATACATGCCGTAATAAATATAAAAATGGCTAAAACTAATATTGCCGCCACAAGAGACATATTTCCCTCTTGAACCGCATAAATAGTATGTAAGAAATAGCTAGGAAAATTCGCAACAATACCCGCAAATATTATCATTGAGCTACCATTACCTATACCATATTGCGTTATTTGTTCACCAAGCCACATGACAAACATTGACCCAACAGTTAATGACAGAACAAATGTAAACCTAAATCCAAAACCTGGATTTAAAACTAGATGCCAGCTTTCAAGAATAAGCGCAAAACTGAAACTTTGCATTATGCTTATAAAAAAAGCCAAATATCTCGTATATTGATTTATTTTTTTTCTGCCATATTCGCCCTCTTTTAACAATTGCTCCAAATAAGGTACTGTAAACCCTAAAAGTTGCATCATAATTGAGGCTGTAATATATGGCGAAATACCTAACGCAAAAATAGTACATAGATGCAATGAACCGCCAGAAAAAAGATCTAAATATCCCAACAGTCCACCAAGGCCAGTAGCTGAACTCATAGCCGCTTTAAGGGCATTTAAGTCTATTCCTACAGCCGGAATGTGAATACCAAATCTATAAATAATGAAAACTCCGAGTGTAAATAGAATTTTTTTTCTTAATTCTGAAACATAAAATATGTTTACGAAATTTTTTAGCAGTACCACAACTCTACATCTCCTTTGTTAATATCGCCTGTCCACCAATGTTTATAATAGCTTCTTTTGCTGTTTTACTAAAAGCGTCTGCTACAATTTCAAGCTTCTTTGTAATTTCACCATTACCTAAAATTTTTATAGTAAATCTATTATTACCTTTAATTATACCTTTTTCTACCAAAGATTTTTTGTCAACTTTTTCGCCATCATTAAAATTATCATTTAACCTTTGCAAGCTAACAACTTTAACCTCTGTAGCAAATCTAGTATTATTAAAACCAACTTTTGGAAGTCTACGAATCAAAGGCATTTGACCGCCCTCAAATCCTGCTCCTATGTGAGGTCCAGATCTCTGAGTTTGACCCTTTCCACCCTTTGTAGATGTTCCGCCTCTTTTTCCGCCTCTTCCAACTCTTTTTCTCTTCTTACATAGCGGAGCTAAATTATTAAGCTGTAACATTCTTTTGCCCCCCGGAGGTAATCTCTAAAACAGTTTTTCCTCTTAATTTTGCCAAGTGTTTTGCTGTACGCAATTTAGCTAGAGCATTTAACGTCGCTTTAGCAACATTTTGAGAATTTGCTGAGCCAAGCGATTTTGTTAAAACATCTTTAACTCCCAATGCGTCCATTAACGAACGAACTGCTCCACCTGCAATAACGCCTGTTCCCTTTGATGCTGAACGAATAACAACTTTGCTTGCGCCATGTTTTCCTTCAACGTTATAAGGAACTGTGTCGCCTCTAAGAGGAACCTGTATTAAAGTTTTACGCGCCTTATTTATAGCTTTTGCTATGGCAGATGCGACTTCGCGACTTTTTCCAGAAGCTATGCCAATCTGACCACACTTATCTCCAGTAACAACAACCGCAGAAAAAGAAAATCTCTTTCCACCCTTTGTTACTTTTGTAACACGTCTAACACTTATAACATGGTCTACAAAGTTATCTTTAGCGTCTTTGCTAACTTTGTTTTCCCTGTTGTCTCTGTTGATATCTTTAATCACTTCTGCCATTTTCTTCCTAAAATGTCCAAATTTAAATATTTAATCCGCCTTCTCTAAGGCCCTCTGCCAAGGCTTTAACTCTGCCATGATAAAGGAATGACCCTCTATCAAAAACAGCAGTTGTTATGCCTTTTTCTTGCGCTCTTTTTGCCAACTCTTTTCCAACAGCATTAGCTATAGCTTTCTTGTCACCTTTCAAGTTTTTCAACTCCAGAGAAGAACAACTTACTAATGTTGTGCTGTTAATATCATCTATAACTTGCGCATAAATATATTTTAAACTTCTAAAGACAGAAACTCTAGGCATTTCAATCTTGAACTTCTTCCTAACCCTAAGGGCTCGTCTTTTAGCTCTGTCTTTTATTTTTTTTATTATCGACACTTTATAATCCTACCTAACACTAAAATATCAATTAACCAAACTATTACGCAGACTTTGCCTTACCAGCTTTTCTTAAGATAACTTCTGCTGCCCACTTAATACCGGTTCCCTTATAAGGCTCAGGTGGTCTTATCGCCCTTATTTTGCTACAAATAGCTCCAATAAGTTCTTTATCATAAGATTTAAAAGTAAGTAATTGACCAGTTTTATCTACTTCTAGATTAACACCTTCTGGCAAAACAATTTCAACTTTATGACTGAAACCTATAGAAAATACAACATTTTTACCTGCAACAACAGCCTTATAACCCAAGCCATTTATTTTGAGTTGATTTTCAAAACCAACATCAGAGCCCTTTAGCTTATTTGCAAGCAACGCTCTATGAAGGCCCCAAATTCTGTTTATTTCTCTATCTTTTACAGCTGAACTAGTAGGCTTAATAAAAAGATTGTTTTCTTTTAATTCAACTTCTAGCTTATCTGGCAACAAATATGTACCGGAAGCCTTTGCCCCCTTGTAACTTATTTCTCCGCCTTTTATTTCTATTTTTACGCCACCTAAACTAATAGGCTTTCTACCAATTTTTGACATAACTATTTCCTAAATTTACCAAACGGTGCAAACAACTTCGCCCCCAACATTAAGCGCTTTAGCTTTCTTATCTGTCATAAGACCCTGGTTGGTAGACAATATAGAAATGCCCAAACCACCAATTACGGGCTTTATTGATGTCGAATTTGAATAAGAACGCCTTCCTGGAGTACTAATTCTAGTAATTTCATGAATAGCTGACTCATTATCCATATACTTTAAAGTAACTTTTATTGTCTTCTTAACAGGACCTTCTTCCAAGACTGTAAAATCTCTTATAAATCCCTCTTGTTTCAAAATATTCGCTATATCAAATTTCATCTTTGAATGCGGAATAACAATAAAAGCCTTCGACACCATCAGACCGTTTCTGATAACTGTTAAAAAATCACCGATAGTATCACGTGACATTGCTTTCCTTCCAATACCAAATAATTATTAATTATTTTCTTACCAACTTACTTTCTTCACGCCAGGTAAAAGTCCATCTAACGCATTTTTTCTAAAACAAATACGACACATCATAAAGAAACGCATATAACCCCTAGGTCTTCCACACAGTTGACAGCGATTTCTTGCCCTTACCCCAAACTTAGGTTCTCTTTTAGATTTTTCTATTAACGCCTTTTTGGCCATTTCAATTACCCCAAAAAATTTTTATTTTTTAAATGGCATTCCAAACTTCTTTAACAACTCATGTCCGTGCGCATCATTTTTTGCAGACGTTTGAATTGTTATGTTTAGACCACAAATCTTATCTCCAACTGAAAAATCAACCTCTGGAAAAATTGACCATTCCTTAATTCCAAGATTATAATTTCCTCTGCCATCAAACTTATTACCTACCCCTTGAAAATCCCTTACTTCTGGCAAAGCAATATTTATAAGTCTATCCAAAAACTCGTACATCATTTGTTTTCGCAATGTAACACAAACACCAATTGGCATGCCTTCACGCAACTTAAATCCAGCTATAGACTTTTTAGCCTCGGTCTTTATTGGAAGTTGTCCTGTTATTCTAGAGATAACATCTACAACATCCTTTAAAACTTTACTGTCTTTAACCGCGTCTTTTACTCCAACGTTCACTACAATTTTGGAAACCTTAGGAACTTCCATAATGTTCTTCAATCCAAGATCTTTTTGTAATTGAGAACGAATCTCCGCATTGTATAATTCTTCTAGCCTAGCTCTGGCCATAATTTATCCTTACTACTAAACTGCTAAATGCTAAAATCGGCATACTAAATATTCTCTTTACAAGAAATACAAATTCTACCACGTTTTCCACTATCAAGCTTCGTTGAACCTATTCTACAAGGCTTTTTACAAGAAGGACAAATAGGCATAACATTAGAAATGTCTACTGGTCTCTCTTCATGCTTTATTCCCGCAACATCCCCTTGTTTGCGAGCTTTGGCATGCCTTATAACAACATTGATGCCTTGCACCAATATTCTTCCTTCTTTACAAACAACGTCAATAACGCTGCCCCTTTTGCCTTTATCTTTTCCAGATATCACCAAAACGGTATCATTTTTTTTAATTCGACTCATAGTTAACAATCCCCTACAAAACCTCTGGTGCAAGTGAAGCAATTTTATTAAAACCGTTTGTTCTTACCTCTCTGGCGACAGGCCCAAAGATACGAGTTGCAACTGGCTCTCCAGCAGCATTAATTATAACAGCCGCATTTTCACCAAATCTAATATAACTTCCGTCTGCTCTTCTAAACTCTTTTGCTGTTCTCACAATAACAGCAGTCACAACTTCGTGATTTTTAACTATGCCACCGGGTATTGCTTTTTTTACAGCACACTTTATTTTTTCACCCAAATAAGCAAATCTTTTTCTTGTGCTACCTATTATGTGTATACATTCTATGTCTAACGCACCTGAGTTGTCTGCTACTTTTAACCAAGATTCTTTCTGAATCATATCTTTATACCTCGTTAACCCTACTGCGAATCAGAATTGGATTTTACAACACGCAATAAATACATGAACTTTGTCTTTGAAACAGGACGCCCCTCGCAAAACTCAACTATATCGCCAACCTTTGCTAGCTCCTTTTCATCATGAACTTTATACTTCTTTGTTGCTCTCATTACTTTGCCTAATAAGCCATGAATATAATCTCTTTTGAATTCAACAACAACTGTTTTATCCATCTTATCAGAGACAACAACGCCAGAGTATACACGTTTTTGTTTTATTTGTTCTTTTTCTTTTACCATTAAATAATACCTTCAACCATTACTTCTGTGCGCTTGTTTTATTCAAACAAGTTAGAGCACGAGCAACATTTTTTCTAAGTTTTTTAAACTGAGAATAATCTTTAACATGAGATGTTGCGGAATTAAGTCTCAAACCAAAAAGTTCTCTCTTAAACTCCGAAACTTTCTCCCTTAATTCACTCTCTTTGAGCCCTTTTAGCTGCTCTATTTGCTTTGTCAACTTCATACTTGTTGCTCCTGCATATTTTGCTCTTCTCTCTTTATAAATTTGACCTTAATAGGCAATTTATAAGCAGCAGCCTTGCAAATTTCTCTTGCTACCTGTTCGGTAACACCACTTAACTCAAAAATAATTCTTTCTCTTTTGACAACTGAAACCCACATTTCAATATTACCTTTACCTTTACCCATACGTGTTTCAGCTGGTTTTTTGGTAACAGGTTTGTCAGGAAATACTCTTAAAAACATTTTCCCAACTTTCTTGGTTTTACGTGAAATAGAGACTCTCATTGACTCTATTTGCTGAGCTGATAGCCAACAACACTCTAAAGCTTGTACTCCGTAATCCCCAAACTCCAACTCTCTAGCACCCTTAGATCTTCCCTTGCGAGTTCCTCTTTGCTGCTTTCTCCATTTAACTTTTTTCGGCATCAACATAATTATCTCTCAATCATAAATAAGTTAGTTAAGCTGATAATCACCTTTACAGATCCACACCTTAACACCAGTTACACCATAAGTTGTAAATGCTTCCGCAAATCCATAATCTATATCTGATCTAAGCGTATGGAGAGGCAAAGAACCAACTCTTGTCCACTCAGATCTAGCAATTTCAGCTCCATGAAGTCTACCAGAACAGCAAATTTTAATTCCTTTTGCTCCAACTCTCATAGCAGATGCAGAAGCTCTCTTCATAGCCTTTTTATGACTTACACGTTTTTCAATTTGCTCGGCAATTGACTGTGCAACTAACTGCGCATCTAAATCAGGAACCTTAACTTCATTTACAGAAATCTCTATATTACTTTTATTTAATTTAGCAGCTAATTTTAATCTAATTTCGTCTATTCCTTTACCCTTCTTGCCAATAACCATTCCTGGTCGGCCAGAATAAATTATAACACGAATATTATCACCAGCTTTTTCTATTTCAATTTTAGAAATTTCTGCATCATTAAGTTCTGATCTCAAAAACTTTCTAATTTGTATATCTTCTAATACTTGTTTACCATAGCTATTATCTCTCGCAAACCAACGAGAAAACCAACTTCTATAAACACCTAATCTAAATCCTAACGGATGAACCTTTTGTCCCACACTAAGCCTCTTGTTTTTTTTCTAATATCACACTAATATGACTCAATCTTTTTGTGCGAGGATTTGCTCTTCCCATAGCACCAGGAGAAAAATACCTATAAGAAGGCCCCTGATCAACGAATATTTTACTTATCCAGAGAGCTTCTGCTTCCAGATTTTGTAAATTTTTTGCGTTAGCTACAGCAGATTCAATAACCTTTTTGATTGGAACTACTTTTTTCAATGAACAAGTAGACAACCAATTCAACGCATATTCAACATTTTTACCACGAAGCACATCTACCAGTGGTCTTAACTTATACGGAGAATACCTTAAGTATTTCGCGCTAGCTCCAAATTGCATTTTATCACCTTAAATCCAAGCCCCTATAAAGAATATAGTCTACATAAAATATCCTTAAGGAGCAAACTTTTATTTAAATAAATACTTATTTCTCAGCCGATGCTCCGGTCTTTCTTTGGCCACTATGCATAATAAATTTTCTGGTAGGAGAAAATTCTCCGAGGCAATGCCCAACCATATTTTCTGTTACAAAAACAGAAATAAATTTTTTACCATTATGTACAGCCATCGTAAGGCCAACAAAATCAGGAACAATCATGCTTCTTCTTGACCAGGTCTTTATTGCTTCTCTTTTTCCAGAAGACTTTAGCTTCTGCACTTTTTCAATCAAAGAAGCATCTACGAATGGACCTTTTTTGGCGGATCTAGCCATATCTTTATACCTCTAAACTAATTTACCCTATTATTTGTTACTCTTACGTCTTTTCAACACCAATGGGTTTACTTTTTTCTTCGTTCTGGTTCCCTTGCAACCCTTACCCCAAGGTGTCATTGGATGCGATCCAGACTTAGATCTACCTTCACCACCGCCGTGTGGGTGATCAACAGGGTTCATAGCCATACCTCTAACAGAAGGCCTAAAACCAAGATGCCTTCTTCTTCCTGCTTTTCCCCAGCAAATGTTTTTAAAGTCTGCATTGCCCAAAATACCAACAGTAACCCAACAATCCAACAAAACAAGCCTAATTTCTGAAGAAGGCATTTTTAATGTTGCATGCGTTTCACTTTTAGCAACTATTTGGATGGATGTTCCTGCGCCACGCGCAAACTTTCCACCACTACCAGGCTTAACTTCAACATTGTGAACAAAAAATCCGACAGGAACAGCTCTTATTGGCATACTATTACCAACTCTTGCCTCAGCATTAACGCTAGCTAAAATTTTACTGCCAACCTTAAGATCATTTGGCATTAAAACATAAGTCTTAGCTCCATTGGTATATTTTACCAAGCCTATTCTAACATTTCTATTAGGATCGTACTCTATAGTAGAAACTATTCCTTCAACGTCTTTTTGGCTTCTTCTAAAATCAACTATTCTATAATTTCTAGCAGCTCCGCCACCCCTATGCCTTACAGTTATTCTACCATAAGCATTTCTTCCGCTACATCTTTTTATAGAGCCATCAATTAAGGACTTTTCCGGCTTGTCCGTCGTTAAGTCTGAATTATCTATAAATGTCTGAAACCTCAAAGAAGGATTTACTGGTCTTCTACGCTTTATCGCCATTGTACACCTTTAAATTCATTTCTATTTTGATGACTCATCCTTCAAAGACTTACCCGTATTTTCTGAAGGAACAATATTCAATCCAGGTTGATCCCAAATGTCAACCTTGTATCCTTCTTTTAAGGTAACAATCGCTTTTTTAACGTCAGACTTTTGTATAGTATGACCATTTTTCAAGCGACTGAACTTTCCTTTGCGAATAAGCATTCTAACATTATCAACTTTTACATCAAACAAACGTTCAATAGCCTCTTTAACCAAAGGCTTATTGGAATTAGAGTGAACCTTTAAAACCAATTTTTGAAGTTTTCTATTAAGCTTATAAGCCTTGTCTGTCATAACAGGCCCAAGTATAATATCATATATGCTTAGTTTTAAAGCCATTGTCCCACCATATCTTTAAACACGTCGAAATCTTTTTTCAAAAACACCCAACGATTGCCATTAACCAAATCAAACGCATTGGGTTGATCAAAAAACATCATGTTTACATTAGGCAAATTTGAAAATGACGCTTGGGTCAAAAAATCATCTGTCTTAACAAACAATATCAATCTATCAGTCGAAATACCAGCATTTTTTATAGCTGAAAAAGCTTCTGATGTCTTAGGACCAGTTTGTCCGGCAGCCCAATCTAAACAATTAATTCTTTCATTGGTCAAAAAACCATGTAAAACATCACCCAAAACTCTTTTTTTAACACTTTGAGTTACTCTCAAGTTCCTGTCCCTTGATTGAGGCCCAAATGTCACACCGCCGCCTCTCCACAATGGAGATCTTGCAGAACCAGCTCTTGCTCTACCAGTTCCTTTTTGCTTCCACGGCTTCTTATTAGACAAAGCAACATCCGATCTTCCCTTACAGGCAACGGTTCCTTGTCTCCAATTTTGCATTAATGATCTAACCCATGTCGAAAAACCTACTATATTTTCTATCCTAGGTGTTTCTTCTAAGCCTAAATCTTTAAACGCTATTACACCTTGCAAATTGCTTTTTTCAGCTTTTTTAGCCTTAATAGCTTTTTGCGGTGTTCCTACTTTTTTCTGTTTATCCATAATAATAAACTCACGTTAAATTACTTTTTCTGTTCTAAGAAAAACCAAAGAGCGAGATCTTCCAGGAATCGACCCCTTTAGAACTACAATTGGAGAATCTTCTTTAACTTGTATTATCTCAATATTTTTTACTGAATGGCTACGATTTCCCATATGACCAGGCATTTTTTTACCTTTAGGAACACGACCTTGAGTACAAAAATTACTCAAAGATCCTGGCGCTCTACCCATTGTGTCACCATGACTCGCAGAGCCTCCGCGAAAACCATGTCTTTTTACAACTCCCGCAAATCCACAACCTTTATTGACTCCAAAAACGTCCACCGAAGAACCTTCTGACAATATTGATCTAAAATCTGCAGCTTGCCCAATAACAATAGGATTTTCTGCCATCTCAGAAACATTCTTATTTAATCTTATCTCTCTAATAAATAAAAAATATTCTTTTGATTTTTTTATCCAATTAATATCAAACTTCTTATCTAAATATCTATTTCTAACACAACCAACTTGAACGGCATTATAACCATCACGTTCTTTTGTTTTTATGTTCGTCACATACCATCCAGAAATGTCAACAACCGTTGCCGGCACAACAAGATTTTCTTTTGAAAATACCTGCGTCATTCCTATTTTCTTACCCCAAAGACCAGTAACCATCTGCAAACTCCATGCTATTTAATTTCTACATCAACACCAGATGATATATTTAACTTCATCAACGCATCCATAGTCTGATCAGAAGGAGAAATTATATCCAAAATTCTTCTGTGAGAAACCAATTCAAATTGCTCTCTAGACTTTTTGTTAACATGTGGAGAACGCAATACCGTAAAACAGCGAGACTTATTTGGCATAGGAACAGGGCCGACAAGCTCGGACCCTGTTCTTTTAACTGTCAAAACTATCTGTTTAACTGCTTTATCTAGTAGTTGATGATCATATGATTTTAATGTTAACCTTATTTTTTGTTTTTTCATAGATCGCCTAATTATTCTATAATCTCAGTAACAACACCAGACCCTACAGTTCTTCCGCCTTCACGTATAGCAAATCTTAAATCTTTATCCATTGCTATAGGAGCTATAAGCTCAACAGACAACTCAACGTTGTCACCAGGCATAACCATTTCTCGACCAGCAAGAAGAGTAACAACACCAGTAACATCTGTTGTTCTAAAATAAAATTGTGGTCTATAACCATTAAAGAATGGGCTATGTCTTCCGCCTTCATCTTTTGTCAAAATATAAACTTGGCATTTAAACTTTTTATGAGGAGTAATTGAACCTGGTTTGGCAATAACCATTCCACGCTCTAAGTCTTCTTTTTTTGCACCTCTAAGTAAAAGACCAACGTTATCACCAGCTTGTCCATCGTTCAAAATCTTTCTGAACATTTCAACGCCGGTAACAACTGATTTTATAACTTTACCAAATCCAATAATTTCAACTTCATCGCCAACTTTTATTTTACCTTTTTCAATTCTTCCAGTAGCAACTGTTCCACGACCGGAAATTGAGAACACACCTTCAATAGGCATTAAAAATGGCTTATCAACATCTCTTTTTGGCTCTGGGAAAAAGGTATCTATAGCATCCATTAATTTCTTAATTGCTCCAGAACCGATTTCACTTGCATCACCCTCTAAAGCTTTTAAAGCTGATCCTCTTATTATAGGAGTATCTGCACCTGGGAAATCATACTTGCTTAAAAGCTCTCTAATTTCTTCTTCTACCATGTCAACCATTTCAGGATCATCTACCATGTCAACCTTATTAAGGAAAACAATAAGTCCTGGAACACCTACGTTACGAGCCAAAACAATATGCTCTCTTGTTTGAGGCATTGGTCCATCAGCAGCTGAAACTACCAATATAGCGCCATCCATCTGCGCTGCACCTGTTATCATGTTTTTAACATAATCAGCGTGACCAGGACAGTCAACGTGAGCATAGTGTCTTTTATCTGTTTCATACTCTACGTGAGAGGTTGCAATTGTAATACCTCTTGCTTTTTCTTCTGGAGCATTATCTATATCAGCAAAAGCTTTAAATTTAGCTTTACCCTGATCTGCTTGAACTTTTGTTATAGCTGCAGTAAGAGTTGTTTTTCCGTGATCAACGTGACCAATCGTTCCCACGTTAAAGTGAGGTTTTTTACGCTCAAATACGTCTCTTGACATTGTAAAATCTCCCAAACAATTAATTATTTATCAATCTACTTATTATCTTTAACAACAAAACTATATAAAATTACTTATTCTTTTTAATAAGGCTTTCCTGAACATTGGCTGGAACTTCTCTATAACAAGCAAATTCCATAGAATAAGCCGCTCTACCTTTACTCATAGAACGCAACTCAGTGGCATAACCAAACATATCTCCTAATGGAACCTCTGCAGCAATAATTTGCTTGCTAGCCTTTTCTTCCATTCCCAAAATTCTTCCACGCCTACTGTTAAGATCGCCCATTACATCGCCCATATACTCTTCAGGCGTTTCTACCTCAACCTTCATAATAGGCTCTAATAAAACTGGAGCGCCCTTTGCCATTCCTTCTTTGAATGCAATAGATGCTGCAATTTTAAATGCTATTTCAGAAGAGTCAACATCGTGATATGATCCATCATATAAAATAGCTTTTATATCTACTACTTGATATCCTCCAAGAATACCAGAAGTAATAGCTTCAAGCAAACCCTTTTCAACAGCAGGTATAAATTCACGAGGAATCGTTCCACCAACAACCTTGTTTTCAAAAACAAAGCCCTTGCCGCGCTCCAAAGGTTCAAATTTCATGCAAACGTGACCATATTGTCCACGACCACCAGATTGCTTAATATACTTTCCTTCAACATCAGAAGGCTTTTGTATTGTTTCTTTATAAGCAACTTGCAATTTGCCCTGAACAACTTCTACTTTATGTTCTCTTTTCAATCTATCTACGACAATTTCTAAGTGCAACTCACCCATTCCAGATATAACAGTCTGACCAGTTTCTTCATTATATGAAAAAGTAAAAGACGGATCCTCTTGCATCATTTTTCTCAATGCTAAAACCATCTTTTCATAATCACCTTTTGCCTTAGGCTCTATAGAAGCAGAAATAACCGGAACTGGCGTCTTAATTGTTTCTAATGTGACCAAGCTTTTTTCTTGACACAAAGTATCACCAGTAATAGCATCTCTAACACCTATAACAGCTGCAATATCTCCAGCCCTTACAGAAGAAATTTCTTCTCTCTTGTTTGAGTGAATCTTAACTAATCTACTAACACGCTCTTTTGAACCAGTTCTAGAATTAAATACATATGAACCAGACTCTAAAACGCCAGAATAAACTCTTATAAAGTTCAAAACTCCAACAAATGGATCTGTAGCGATTTTAAATACTAAAGCACAAAAAGGCTCATTAATATCAGTTTTTCTAGTAATCTCTTCACCAGTTCTAGGATCAAGACCAACAACCGGAGGAACATCCATAGGAGAAGGCAAATAATCAACAATGGCATCCAAAAGCAATTGAACGCCCTTATTTTTAAATGCAGTTCCACAAAAAGCTAACGTAACTTTTTTACTTATAACACCCTTACGCAAAGCTGCTTTAATCTCATCAACTGAAATTTCCTGCTCATGAAGATATTTCTCACCAACAACATCATCTATGTCGGCAGCAACCTCTATAGCTTCTGATCTCAATTCTTCAACTTTATCTACATACTCTGCAGGAACTTCTTGCCAAGTTACAATGGAACCCTTGTCGCTATCACTAAAAGTGGCCATCTTTCTCGTCAAAACATCTATTATTCCAGACAAATTTTCCGAAACGCCAACCGGCACCTGCATAGCCACAATTTTAATGTCAAATTTTTCTTTAACATCCTGTACCACTCTAAAATAATCTGCTCCAACACGATCAAGCTTATTAACAAAAATTATTCTAGGAACGCCATAACGCTCTGCCTGCCTCCAAACAGTTTCTGATTGAGGCTGAACACCGGCAACACCACAAAAAACAACAACGACACCATCAAGAACACGCAAAGATCTTTCAACTTCAATTGTAAAATCCACGTGCCCAGGAGTATCTATCAAGTTTATTTGATGATCTTTCCAAAAACATGTTGTTGCAGCAGATTGTATTGTAATACCTCTTTCACGCTCTTGTTCCATCCAGTCCATAACGGCTTCGCCTTCATGAACCTCACCAATCTTGTGCGATATTCCAGTATAAAACAAAATTCTTTCAGAAACAGTAGTTTTACCAGCATCTATATGCGCCGCTATTCCAATATTTCTATATTTATCTAAAGGATAACTCATCAAACCCCCTTAATTACCAGGCATAGTGAGCGAAAGCACGACTTGCTTCTGCCATTCTATGCACATCTAATTTTTTCTTAATAGCATTTCCACGTCCAGCATGAGCATCCATAAGCTCGTAAGCCAATCTCTCAGCCATTGTTTTACCAGACCTAGATTCAGCAGCGCTTATAACCCATCTAAAAGCCAAAGCTCTTCCTCTTGCGGTACGAACTTCTCTTGGAACCTGATAAACACTACCTCCAACACGCCTTGATCTAACTTCAACCAAAGGTATCACCTTTTCAAAAGCCTCAGCAAAATATTTTAAATATTTTTGCTGATCAGATCCTGCGCCAGATTTTTTGGCTAATATATCAATTGCGCCATAAACAATATTTCGCGCAACGTTCTTTTTTCCGCTATCCATAATAACGTTGATAAACTTTTCAACTAAAGTTGACTTAAATCTTAAATCAACTCCTATCTCTCTTGTAAAACTACCTTTTCTACGCCTTGGCATTTTTAATATCCTCTTGTTCTTTTATTCTAATTATTTCTTTGGACGCTTTGCACCATAAAGAGATCTACCCTGCCTTCTTTTTTCAACACCAGCAGAATCTAATGCACCTCTAATAATATGATACTTAACACCAGGTAAATCCTTTACTCTTCCACCTCTTATAAGAACAACAGAGTGCTCTTGCAAGTTATGACCTTCTCCAGGTATATAAGCAGTTACCTCATAACCCGTAGAAAGCTTAACACGAGCAACTTTACGAAGAGCTGAGTTAGGTTTTTTTGGAGTCATAGTAAAAACCCTTGTGCAAACACCCCTTGCCTGAGGAGCTAATTTCAAAGCCGGAGCCTTTGACTTAACTTTTGCTATTTTTCTTTTAAATTTTGTAAGTTGGTTAATTGTAGGCATAATAAAAAGTTCCTAAATTAAAAATTTAACAATATAATATTCTTAACCTCTATTAGATTTACGTTAAAAAATCTTTTCTTTTATGCAAAAAACACAAAAAGAAAATTTGATCTTTAACAATATTATATGTTTTTTAAAAAAATTTTCAAGAAAAATTGGAATAAAAATATAAAACAATCAACATTTTTCTATATTTTTATATACATACACCAAAAAAAAATTGTACAATATCAAAGTCAACGTTAACAATATTGTTTAAAAAAAATATCCAATTATTCTATAAGGAGCCTTCAATGAATCTTTTAAAGCCAGTCTTGGAATTGTCTAACAGCCTAATACTAATCCTAATAGGAATAATTGGAATAGGTTTTATTATAGGCTTCCATGAGCTTGGACATTTTTTATTTGGAAAATTATTTAAAATAAAGACCCCGGCCTTTGCTGTAGGATTTGGCCCAAAAATTTATAAAAAGAAAATTGGAGAAACAAACTTTTCAATTGGAGCAATCCCCCTTGGTGGATATGTAGAAAGCGATAAAGAGTCATTTGAGTCTAAGCCTTACTGGCAAAAGCTTTGCGTGCTCGCTGGAGGAATATCATTTAATCTACTGTTTGCATACATTGTATTTTGCCTATTATTTGCTCTTGGACTGCCAAAAACGTCAATCTTATACCCCCTAAATACTCGCCCAATAATATCAATAAAAGAAGACCCTGATAAACAATACGACAAAGAAAAATTAAAATTAGAACTTAATGATAAAATTATTGCCATAAACGGCAAATCAATAAACAATAAGCCTATGAATTTTTTCTCAGACATAGAAAATATAGCCTTAGATAAAATAAAAAATGCACCAACAGGTAGCGACGCCACAACTAAACCAGAAATCACAGGCAACTTAATAATAACAGTAGAAAGAAACAATAAGATACAAGATTTAACAATAGAAATTAAACCATTATTAGAAGCAATCTCACCTAAAAAAATGCAGATTTATTTCCAATTTGCTGAACCAAAAGGCCTACCTATATTTGAATCTATAACCAATGGCGTAAATCTAACAAATAAATACATAAAAATGTCATTATATATGTTCAAAAATATGATAACAAAAAAAGACACCTCTGCCCTAGGTGGACCAATTGCTATAATATCTGAAACAGCAAAAAGCGTTAACCAAGGCTTCAAAATATTTCTTCTTCTTTTGGCAATGATAAGCGTAAGTCTTGCAATAATTAATCTTATACCATTACCAATTTTGGATGGAGGGCAAGCTTTAATTTACACAATAGAAGCTGTCATAAGAAGAAAATTCACTGAAAAAACAAAAGAAATTATATTCATGATAAGCTGGGGCTTTATGCTAGTTTTATTCGTTTTAATAAGCACTAGAGATATATGGAACATAATAAAAGTATATTTTATTAAAAAATAATAAACAATCTAAGAACTTAAATTAATCTTACATCGGGTAGGAGAAAGTGAGATTTCTCACTTTCGACCTCCCACACCACCGTACGTACTCACCGTATACGGCGGTTTCTCTTAACATTTTTTTTTTTTCATAAAGACTTATAGACCCCCAGCAGACTT